>Ga0193752_1000202_pt1 | contig 71679 bp, 58 predicted proteins | sample H1c1metaG_FD_144924 | JGI IMG/M metagenome (GOLD analysis project Ga0193752, IMG submission 144924) | Soil microbial communities from a riparian zone of the East river system, Colorado, United States - H1c1 | ecosystem: Environmental > Terrestrial > Soil > Riparian zone | place: USA: East River... | reverse complement strand
GTTGCAAGGATAAATATGGCATAGGGTGGTGGCTCTTCCAGCGTCTTCAAAAATGCGTTGAAAGCCGAAGAACTAAGCATATGAACCTCATCTATGATATATACTTTGTACTTACCGGCTTGTGGTGGAAATCTTACCTGTTCAACCAGGCTTCGAATGTCATCCACCGAATTGTTGCTTGCCGCATCCAGTTCATGAATATTGAGCGAAGTGCCTTCGTTGAAAGAAACACATGAATGACAGGTATTACAAGCTTCGCCTGAAGCAGTTGCATTTTCGCAGTTAATTGTTTTAGCAAGAATGCGGGCACAGGTCGTTTTTCCAACGCCCCTGGGACCGCAAAATAGAAAGGCATGAGCCAGCTGCTGGTTCCTGATGGCATTTTTTAAAGTGGTTGTGATATGCGCCTGGCCCACCACGGTGTCAAAAGTCTGGGGCCGGTACTTGCGTGCTGATACAATAAATTTATCCATGTCTTATCTCCTGATAATGCAAAATTAATTAATTCCGGCCTGATGTGGGTCTAAACAGGATCAGAGTTTCTCAGATTCGATGCACAATTGCATGATAGATGCACAATTGCATGATAAATAAATCAAATCTATTGGGATCGATTGATTTCCATCGAACAAATCATCACAATGATGGTATGCCGATCCTCAGATCATAATAGCGGATGCCTGTGATATTCCTTTGTCTGATCGAAAAGATAACGATAGGTAGTCAGCCTTCTGCTTAGAAATGTCCCCAGGCTTTGAGCGATATTGATCATTTTGGGATTAAAATCGCCTATCCATTGAATTTCATAATCTTCATAAATATCCCGGGGCTGAATCACTTTGGCTCCTTCAACAATCATATACGAATCCACACCTTTACCCTGGAACTCGGGAATTATGCCGAAAGCGACACCAGTAAAGCGGTTGCATTTTTTTGTAGCCTTTACCCAAAGGAATTTAAGTTTGGCGAGCGGGCCAAATTTGCCATTCAGGTATTTGAACCACTGGTTTAAGTCAGGAATGTTGATCCAGATTGCGATAGGCTGTTCCTTATAATAAGTAAACCAAACCACTTCTTCGTCCATAATGGGTTTCATTTCCAGGAACATTTTGTGGACGATTTCCTTACGCATTTCTTTCATGCCCCCGTGTCCCGACCAGGCCTTGTTATAAACGGTTGTAAAATCCTGTGCGAATTTTTCAAGCTGATCTTTACGGATATGTACTGCCTTATAGCCGGGATCTGCAGCTAATATCGCATGGCGGTCAAAAAATTTCTGGGAGAGTTGGTCCTTTACTTTCATGGCAAAACACTCCTGGTTAAAAAAAACTTTGAAACCATAGTTTTCGAATAACCGCTGATAATAGGGTGGATTATAATTCATCCCATACATCGGGGAATTGAAACCTTTCACAAGCAGGCCCCACCAGCGGTCCCTCTCACCAAAATTGACAGGCCCGTCCATTGCTTCAGCGCCTTTTTGAATAAGCCAGTCTTTAGCTGTGTTGAATAATTTATCTGCTGCAGCCTGGTTGTCAATACAATCAAAAAAACCGATACCCCCGACCTTCATGTCGTCGTTTTTATTCTTATATCTTTTGTTTATGAAAGCTGCAATACGGCCGATCTTTTTACCCTGTTCATCCCTGAGTATCCACCGGGTAACTTCTCCATGACGAAAGGCTTTGTTTTTCGCGGGATCGAAAACAAGGTTGATGTCTTTGTCAAGGGGGCGGATATATTCCGGGTTGCCCCGGTTTATTTCGACATTGACCAATAAGAAATCGTGGCTGCTTTTTTTATCAGATACTTCAATAAGCTGCATGCGTTGGTTTAGATTCTGTCTATTTATTAGATTCTGTCTATTTGATAAAACGAAGGGTGCCTCAGCGGGCACCCTTTCGCAAAATAATAAATACGATGTGTTTAATTCAATTTATTTTTTGGGGCATCAGATTTCAGGTGTGTGTCAAGAAATTTAAGGATCTGGCCATAACCTTTTATTTCGTTTTCTCTTTTCATGAAACCATGCCCTTCATCGGGAAACACCACATACTCAACTGGCACGCCCTTCTTTTTTACTGCATCTACCACTTCATCGCTTTCAATCTTCAATACCCTTGGATCATTTGCTCCCTGCAGAACCATCAGGGGTTTTGTAATCTGGTCAGCATGAAGCAAAGGTGAATATTGCTTGAGCCTTACTGTGTCTGCAGTGTTGGGATCGCCAATTTCCTCATACAGCGCTTTTTTGAATGATTCCCAATAAGGTGGAACTTCCTTGAGCGTTCTCAACCAGTTTGCTACACCAAACAGATCCACCCCCATTTTAAATTCATCCGGATGGAAGCTCAGTGCTGCCAGCGTCATATAGCCACCATAAGAACCGCCCATGATCCCAATTTTTGATGAATCTATATATGGAAGAGATGAAAGATATTTTTTACCCCAGATACAATCTTTCAGATCCTTGTCTCCATGGTTCCTGTTATCCATCTTAAAAAATGATTTTCCGTAGCCGCTGCTGCCGCGGTTATTAACGGCAAGTATTGCATAGCCATGATTAACCAGGTACTGAATAAGTGGGTCGTAGCCTGATCTTGACTGGCCTCCGGGACCTCCATGCACAAACACCAGGGCCGGTACCTTTGCATCTTTTGAAGCCTGGTGTGGTTTATAATATATAGCCGGAATATCCAGCCCGTCGAATGATTTATACCTGACCACTTCAGCTGATACCAGGTCCTCAGCCTTGATTTCGGGGTTCAGGGTGTTGGTTACTTTTTTCAAATCTTTGGTCGCGAAGTCGTACACATAAATGTTATTGGTCGACTTACTGCTTCCGACACTTAAACGCATCTTATTTTCACTCCTGGAAAAACGTACTCCTTGTATATCACCGTCATCGATTTTGGGTATATCTAGTGGCTTTCCTGTCTGGTGGTCAAATATGTATATCTTATTTGAGCCATCTTCATTCACCCCGATTACCCGATACTTTTCGTTAAATGAAAGTGTCAGATACATTACATCCCAGTTTGTTTCATATACCTTTTCTTTTTTTCCGCTTGCGATATCAAAACGCGCGAGGTATTGAAATTCGCTTCCCTCATCAGTGAGATAATAAAGACTTTTACTGTCTTTTGAAAATTGCATAGGGTAATAAACAGCCTCAATGGTGTCGCTGCTGAGTTTGGTAATCTTTTTGGTCTGTCTGTCTACCAGGAACATGTGATTGGCAGATGTTGTGATGTTCTGGACCTGTACAAGAAAGTTTTCATCATCGGATATTGCAGCGAAATCGAACCCATTTTCATTTTTGTAGATCATTGAAGGTTTCCATTGGAGGGTATCCATCTTATATAAGTCAAAATATTTTGGATCCCGCACGTTGCTGATATAATACATGGCAGTGCCATTGCGAGTCCAGTTTATAAACTGGGCTTTTTCTTTTTCGCCTGGAGTTAAATCCTTTACTGTCCCCGTTTTTGTTTGCAGAAAGATATGATCGTTCTCATTTCCACCTTTATCAGAAACATATAAAAAGTTATCTGACCCTGGAAGATAGTCCTGGCCGAAAATGAATTCTTTTGGTGAAGATGTGAGTGCTTTTTTAACACCGGAAGCGAGATCAATCTCATACGCATTATAAATACCGCTTTCATTGCTGGTATACATCAGCTTTTTGTCGTCGGGTGAAAAGTTGCCCCCGTAAACCAGGTTGCTTTTATAAAATTGTTCGATTGTATAGGCAGAGACCTGTTTAGGTTCGTCTTTATCGGCCTTCTCAGCTGCATCGTTACAGCTTGTAAAAATCATGCAAGTGATCGCAATAACAGAGAGAATTTTCATTATAAATTGTTTAGGTTTAGGTGAACAATACCCGATGTTCAGGTTAATGAGCTTGAGCGATATAATCAATAAGACTTATAGAAAGATCGTAATATAGAAAGATCGTGAAAAAAGCGCTCAAAGGCTGTGAGAATTATTAAAACCGGCAAATTTTCGGTCAGGGCGGGCCAATTCGGGGGTGACTCCGGAAATACAGCAGGTAATCCGATAGATTGAAAAAGAGAGGAGCTTTCCAGCCCCTCCCGGACATAAAGGATGAACACCAGACTAAAAGTATAAACGAGAATTATGATCACCAGGTTTGCCCGGGAAATTATTTAACTTCTCTAAATGGCCTGAAAATATTCTGTGGAATTTCGGATTTTGATTGTGCTCGCTTACCTTTGCAGCCGAAAACAAAAAGGTTAATTATTGTTATTGTTTAAGATATTGACTATCAATAATTAAACACCAATCATCAACACCGGATCAAATAAATCTTACATATGCCAAACGTTGGTAAAATTAAGCAAATCATCGGCGCAGTAGTAGATGTTCAGTTCGAAGGTAAACTACCTGAAATTTACAATGCGTTGGAATTAAAACGTTCTACTGGTGAGACGCTCGTTCTTGAGGCTCAACAGCACCTTGGCGAAGACAGTGTTCGCTGTATTGCCATGGATGGAACAGAAGGATTGGTTCGTGGGATGGTGGTAACAGATACCGGTTCGGCTATTACAATGCCAATCGGCGAAGGAATTAAGGGACGTTTGTTTAATGTGACCGGTGATCCGATTGACGGATTACCTGCGATTTCCAAAGTTGGCGGTCGCCCGATTCACTCAAAACCACCTGCTTTTGAAAACCTTAGTACAGCAACAGAGATTCTGTATACAGGTATCAAAGTTATTGACCTGATTGAACCATATGCAAAAGGTGGTAAGATTGGGTTGTTGGGTGGTGCAGGAGTTGGGAAAACAGTACTGATCCAGGAGCTTATTAATAATATCGCAAAAGCTTATAGCGGTGTTTCCGTATTTGCAGGTGTGGGAGAAAGAACAAGGGAAGGAAATGACCTTATGCGTGAAATGATCGAAGCCGGTATCATGAACTACGGCGACGAATTTAAACACAGCATGGAAAATGGTGGCTGGGATCTGAGTAAGGTTAATATCAATGACCTGAAAGAATCTAAAGCGACATTCGTATTCGGACAAATGAACGAACCACCAGGTGCCCGTGCAAGGGTTGCATTGAGTGGACTGACCATAGCAGAATATTATCGCGATGGAGATGGCCAGGGCAAGGGTCGTGATATCCTTTTCTTCGTAGATAACATTTTCCGTTTTACCCAGGCGGGTTCTGAGGTTTCGGCTTTGCTGGGACGGATGCCATCTGCGGTGGGATATCAGCCAACTCTGGCTACAGAAATGGGATTGATGCAGGAAAGAATCACCTCAACTAAAAATGGTTCAATCACTTCCGTACAGGCGGTTTATGTGCCAGCGGATGATCTTACCGATCCGGCGCCGGCAACTACCTTCGCACACATGGATGCCACCACGGTACTTTCAAGAAAGATTGCGGATTTAGGTATTTATCCTGCGGTGGATCCATTGGATTCTGCCAGCCGTATACTTACTCCTTTGATTGTTGGTGATGCTCACTATAATTGTGCTGACCGTGTTAAGCTGATTCTTCAGCGTTATAAAGAATTGCAGGATATCATCGCAATCCTTGGTCTGGATGAATTGAGTGATGAAGATAAACTTACTGTATCGCGTGCAAGAAGGGTGCAGCGTTTCCTTTCTCAACCTTTCCATGTGGCAGAACAGTTCACCGGTCTTAAAGGAGTCTTGGTTCCGATTGAAGAAACAATCCGTGGATTCAATATGATCATCGATGGAGAAGTTGATGAATATCCGGAAGCAGCCTTCAACCTGGTTGGTACCATTGATGATGCTATCGAGAAAGGTAAAAAAATGCTTGCCCAGGCCCAGGGATAATAATTCGTCAGCGAAAACTCAAACCGACCTATCATGAATTTAGAAATACTCACACCCGAGCGAAAGCTGTTTAGCGGTGATGTATATGGGGTTCAGCTTCCCGGCGTGGAAGGTTCTTTCGAAGTTCTTGAAAGACATGCTCCGCTGGTAGCTGCGCTAAAAGCTGGCAGGGTAAAAGTGCTTAAAGACAAATCGTTTTCACCGCTTGCTTTTTTCGATATACAAAGCGGATTTGTTGAGGTACTACATAACAAGGTTACAATACTTGTTGAAGGCGCCCGCGCTCTGGAAACTGTTTAATAAAACCCGCCTTCACTTTTATTGGTGATACATTATCGGTGATATTAAGAAGATTCAAATAAAATATAATTCTAACTGAGCCCCGGTTTCGCCGGGGTTTTTTCATTCCCGGATAGCCCGGGATTTTCAATTTATTAACTAATCAATCACAAATAATTGTCTCTTTTAATTCGACTTTAATCTTCTTGTTAGTAACCTGTTAAGCTTGATGATTACATACAACCACCCATTGTAATATTTCGTTTATGCTCTTATAAAACCTCAATAATATATGAAAAAATATAAGTTGCCGGTTGCGGGGTTCTGTCTTCTGATGCTTGCTCTGGTTGGCTGTAGCAAAGATCCTTTGCGCGATATGACGGCAGAAGAGAGCCGGATTTATATCACGAACCGCGATTCTACAGTCAATTTCAGTTCATTCAACACTTTTAGTATTTCGGATTCAGTGACAGTTATCAGTAATAACCAGCTGGAAGGCAAGGAAACAACAAACACCGACCTGTTGTTTGTTAATGCGGTGAGAAAACAGATGACCGACAGGGGTTTCAGAGAAGTAGCACGCACTGAAAATCCTGACCTTGGAATTAATGTGAGCCGCATCTACAATTCTTCAACCGGAGTTATTAGTTATCCTGATTATTGGGGAGGATACTATGATTATTATGATCCGTTCTATTGGGGTTATCCAGGTTATGGATATAGTTTTCCGGGATCTTATGGTGTTTATGAAATCACCGAAGGTGCTTTATCAGTTGATATTCTCGATATCAGGGATGCCAATGAATCAAAAACCATCAGTGGCATATGGAATGGACTGGTAAGGGGTACAGGTGTATTTGAAAATCAGAGTGCAGCTACGAATATAAAAGCGCTGTTTGACCAGTCGCCTTATATCGGTTCAAACTAATTATTGAAACTAATTAAATATTCGCTGGTAAATATTCGCTGATTAATTATTCACTGAATAATTCTTCAAGCCGATTAAAAACAGAATACAAATAATCTAAAGATGAAAAAGATAAAAAGGCTTTGCTTATTGATTGGTGCAGTATTGCTGTTTGCAGTATCCGACGTCACTGCGCAAAGAATGAAACTTAATATCAACTATGGTTTGGGAATACCCGCATCTTCAGGGTTTAAAGATTATGTAAGCAACACATCCTTCCGGGGATGGAACGCAAACCTTCTATACGAAGTGAACGACCAGTTGTCTGTCGGGCTTGGAGTTGGTATGCAGAGCTTTTATCAAAGATATCCCCGTGCTATTTACAAGACTGTTGAAGGAAGTGATCTGTCTGCGGTTGTCACTAATACCGCCACTGCTATGCCGATACTTGTCCAGGGACAGTTTAACCTGTTGCCCGAAGCAAAAATTCAGCCTTATGTTGGCGTGGGTGTAGGTGGAAATCTTGGGACTTATCGCCAGTATTTTGGTGAGTTTACGAATAGCAAAACAAAACTCGGTTTTGCAGCCCGCCCTGAAGCCGGAATTTATATCCCAGTTGGAAGATACAGGGAATCAAGTATAATGGTAGGTGCCGCGTATAATTATCTTCCTTTTAAACAGGATAATCTTACGGATATGAGCAATCTCGGACTGCATGCTGGTTTTAAGTTTCCATTGCGATAATAGAAAAACCGGAATATATATTTAAGAGGATCCTATATGATCCATAAGTCGATACCCTGATAATGAAAAAAACACAAATGGAATTTGTCAATTGTAAGGAGTACAATCCTGATTCGAAACGACGGGTTGTGATGCATGTTATTGAAACTGAAAGTGAAGATCGGAACGTTGAATGAATGGAATGTTTAATGAGCTGAATGAATGGAATGTGATTTTGAGAAGTGTTAAGTGTTTCCAGGTGGCGGAAGAATGGTTGGTCGTAGCGGAGTGAGAAGGAAATCGTTGAATGCCGGAAACTAGCGGAGACTAGAGAGAGTGATTTGAGATTAATTCAGGAGCTGCAAGTTTTGTATGAGTTACGGGCAGTATTGATTTGAGGATTATGAAAAGTGGATTATGATCGGCCCGTAGAAAGTGAAGAATTCCTGGTGAAGATTGATTGCGACTAAGTGGGAGGAAAGAATTTGAATGTAATCGGGAAAAAAGAATTTCAGTTTCGAAAGTGTTTTAGGTTGAGGATTGATTGTACAGGTAAGGTTAGAGGACAGTTTGTGTGTTGTGCCCGTGATGTAAATCACGGGCTTTTTTAGTTCAATGTGGGATCGATCGGAAAGTTTGCCATCATCTCAAACTCGGTGCCAAGTAATTTTAAAGAAGCCTTCCAAATTTCGTCTGTACGGCTATGGAAAACAAGCTTCCTGTTGGCCTCGGCCAAAAGCCATGACTTTTCCTTCAGTTCACCGCTAAGCTGGCCATTGCCCCAGCCGGAGTATCCTATAAAAAAGCGGATCTTTGTTTTGTCAATTTCACCCGAACGAATTAACCCGATTGCTGTTTCAAAATCTCCACCCCAGCAGATGCCGTCAAACACCTCGAAGCTTCCTGGAATTTTTTCAGGATACTGGTGAAGGAAATGAATGGTATCCATCTGAACCGGTCCGCCATAAAATACCGGCAACTTTAATTCGCTCATATCATTCATCAATTCGTCGAGCGTATGATCAAAAAGCTTGTTAAGTACGAAGCCAAAACTCCCCTCATCCTGGTGATCACAAAGCAGCACAACAGTCCGCATAAAATTGGGATCTTTCAGAAATGGCTCCGCTATGAGTAGTATTCCTGGTCCTGGTTCTATCATATTCCTAAATTAATATAAAAACTTCAAAAATCTGGCCGCTTGACTTGTGTTCTGCCCGCAAAACAGTCTTATTTTTTTACCAGTAAGCCAGGGTTTTCCAGTAAAAATTTTCCGAACCGGATCATCAGCAGTTTTGTTTTGGAGGATTTGCGCGAAGTTTTGTTTTGGAGGTGTTGCAGGAAAGGCGTTACTTGTAAATCTTAGTTAAAACAAACGGCGAAGGCTATCCGGAATAAGTGTTACGAAAGCCTTTGCTAAATTTGTTCTCTGTAAAAACCCTACACGCGAACCCAATAACCAACTGCCAGCCGGAGCTAATTATTTCCCCGGCCAGTTAAAAACAGCTACTAAGTGAAAAAAGTTTTTCCGGTAATTATTGTTCTGATCACCTTCTCTCTCATAGGAACGATTTATGTTCAGTATAGCTGGTTAAGAACTATGCTTGCAGGTAAACAGGAAGAATTCAAGGCTAACATATTTGCTTCGATTTCTGAAGTAGGTACCGAACTGATGGAGCAGCGGAGTGCAGTTCCGGCGCTTAAAAATTTTCGTTCAAAGCCCGGGTTCAAATGGCCTTCCGCAGAGTTTAACATGGAACTGATGCGCCCCCCGACTATTTCCCAGAAATTTACCTGGTATGTAGTTGAAGAAAAGCTCAGGAGAAACATGGAGAAACACGGACTTAAAAACCTCAAATTCGAGTTTGCAATAGTAACCGGCAATTCTTCATCAGTTCCCGAGCTTAAGTCAAAGGGGTTTATGAAGGAACTTGAGAAAAACGATTCCATCAACTCTCTCACCTTTGTTTATCCATTTCAACCTCCTCCCGGCAGCGACCTGGAAAATCTTGTCCAGGATGAAACCATGTTTGTGCTTGTTCCTGATGTAAAGTTGGTGGCATTAAAACAAATTCAATGGATGATTCTTGGAGCTGGATTTTTTACCCTTATGATCATCGCGGCATTTTATGTAACCGTAAGTGCTTTATTAAGGCAGAAGAAAATGAGCGAAATAAAAAATGATTTTATCAATAACATGACGCACGAGTTCAAAACCCCTCTTGCTACCATTTCACTTGCCGTTGATGCACTCCGTAACCAAAAAGTGATTGATGACAAGACCAAGATGAATTATTTCAGCGGCATCATAAAGGAAGAGAACAAAAGAATGAACAAACATGTGGAAACCATCCTGCAGGCTGCACTGATGGACCGACAGGAAGTTCAGCTAAACAAACAACCAATATATGTGCATGCCCTCATCAAAGACGTACTTGATAATTATGCACTGCAACTCTCTGAAAAAAACGGAAAGGTCGAACTTCAGCTGAACGCTAAAAATGATTTGATTGAAGCGGACGAGGTACACTTTAGAAATCTAATTTCCAATCTTATTGATAATGCGGTTAAGTATAGCCGTGAGGACCTGCTTCTGAAAATTACTACTCACAGTACTGCAAAAAACCTGGTGATCCGCTTCGAAGACAATGGCATCGGGATGAGCAAAGAAACGGTTAGAAAAATATTTGAAAAATTTTACCGCGCACATACAGGAAACATCCATAACGTCAAAGGATTCGGACTTGGCCTCAGTTATGTAAAAACCATTATTGATGCACATCATGGAAAAATAAAAGTGGATAGTGTGCAGGGCAAGGGATCGACATTCACTCTTGAACTTCCTTCGCAAAAAACGTAATCTAGTTGTGAGTTATGAGTTATGAGTTATGAGTGAGTGTTGAGTTGTGAATGATGAATGCGAAACACAAAACGAATTAACTCATCACTCATCCTCTCGTCACTCACTCATAACTCATAACTCATAATTCTTATAAGGCATCCGTCTCCATAACTCAGGAACCGATAATCATGGTTTAGGGCATAATCATAAATCTTTCGCCAGTTTTTTCCGGCAAGGGCAGCAACCAACAACAAGAGAGTTGATTTTGGTTGATGGAAATTTGTGACTAAGGCATTCGCCACCCGGAAACGATAGCCCGGTCCTATCAGTAACTGGGTTTTGGTGATGAGCCGGTCCTGGTGTTGGTTCAGCATCCATTTTTGTAGGGCAGATAGCGCTTCTGATGGGGAAGCGACCGCATTACCATTTTCATATGCAAACCATTGACTGATTGGAAGTTCTGATGTTTTAATTGAAGGGTTCGCCAATACCTTAATTCCCATCCAGTAAAGACTCTCGATTGTGCGCATAGAGGTAGTACCTACCGCAGTAATATGTTTGCCGGTAAAAGCGGTTATATGTTTCAGTGAGTCCAGGTCTACATCAATCAATTCGGCATGCATTTCATGATCCTCCATTCTTGATGCTTTAACAGGTTTGAAGGTGCCTGCACCAACATGCAGGGACACAAAAGCCTGCTTTATATTTCTTTCTTTGATAGAAGTCATCATCCCCGCTGTGAAATGAAGTCCGGCAGTTGGTGCAGCTACGGATCCGGCTTCATCTGCATAAATTGTCTGATATCTTGTTAAGTCGGAGATTTCTGCAGCTCTTTTGATATACGGAGGCAACGGCATACTCCCGGTCTGATGCAACACCTCGGCAAAAGACAATTCATCACTGTCCCAGGTAAAACGGATAACAAAAGCTTCGCTTGATCGTGATACAAAACTCGCATTTAACACCAGCCCGCGGTCACCATGTAAGAAAGGTTTGTGCAGTACCTGGCCCGGTTTCCATTTCGATGCACCACCGATCAGGCAAGTCCAGCTTACATCGCGGGTACGGTTAAGCGCTACCTGCACCTGGCCACATTCGGCTACCGGTTCCAGGCAGAAAATTTCAATCTTACCCCCACTTGGTTTGGAAAAGATCAGCCTTGCTTCAATCACCCTGCTGTTATTAAATACCATCAGCGAATCTTCGGGAATATGGGCGGCAAGATTTCTATACACATCTTCTGTCAAATCTCCATTATCATAAATCAACAGCTTAGAGAGATCTCTTTCAGCAAGTGGATGGCTGGCAATTTTTTCGGCCGGGAGGTTATAATCGTAATCTTCAATAGACAGATCTTTCATGCACTGTTTTTCGGAATAAACCGCGAATCTAGGTAAAACCTGAGTTTAAAGGTTGCCTTTTGCGGGGCGGCTGGGAGATTACTGTCACATTATGAGGAGGTTATAACTATAACGCACAGTTTATCAACAGGAAATGCACAGGATATTAACATTAATTGATGGACATTTCGCCTGCCAACCGAGCCAGAGTTCAGGCTGGCACACTCTTCAGTACTCAACAGAGATGTGGATAAAATAAAACCGAACCCATTTTGTCTAAAAGTGGGAAAAAGTGTTATTTTGTGGTAATTATAAATTTCGTCGACGTAAATCATTGTAAATAATGCAACTAATAGGAGAATTTGAGGTGACCCTTGACGCCAAGGGACGGTTTCTCCTACCGGCATTAATCAGGAAACAACTTCCCGATGATTACGGCGGTGAGTTTATAATGGCAAGGGGTGAAGGCAAGTACCTTAACCTCTTTCCGAAGGCCAGTTGGTCAAACATGATGGAAAAAGATTTCGGCAAAGTTAATCAAATGAATAAAGACGGTGCCGACTATCTGAGGGCAATGATGAGGGGAGCGACACCAATGGAGTTTGATTCTGCAGGCAGATTATTGGTTCCGCCAGGATTAAAACAACATGCGGGGCTTACAAAAGAAGTGGTGCTGCAATGTATTAAGGACCGTGTAGAGATCTGGGATAAACAAAAACTGGAAGAGTGGGAGCAGGGAATGACCGAGGAGAGATTGCATTTGTTGTCAGAAAAAGTGAATGGCGGTCCACGTCTGGGTTAAGACCGTCAGCTAATTGAAAGTATAAGATATGGACAACAAGGAACAACCGGTTTACCATATACCAGTTCTTTTACAGGAATCAATTGAAGGGCTGAAAATTAAGCCGGATGGGATTTATGTCGATTGCACTTTCGGTGGTGGCGGACATAGCAAGGAGATTTTGAAAAATCTGGGTGATGAAGGGAAGCTGTTTGCATTCGACCAGGATGCAGACGCAAAACGAAATGTGCCTGATGATAAGCGCGTGATTTTTATAGCTCATAATTTTCGACACCTGACCCGCTTTCTGCGGGTTAACAAGGTTTCGAAAGTAGATGGGATTCTGGCAGATCTGGGAGTAAGCAGTCATCAGTTTAACGAAGCGGATAGGGGATTCTCAACAAGGTTCGAAGGTGATTTTGATATGAGGATGAATCGGAATCAGAAATTGACGGCCGCTGATGTAGTGCAGACATATACGGAACAGCAGCTTCATAAGTTGTTTGAAAAGTACGGAGAAGTAACGAATTCAAAAACGCTGGCAAAAACAATAATACAGGTTAGAACTTCAGTATCACTTAAAACCATAACCAACTTCAAAAATGCTGTTCATCATGTCGTAAAGGGAAACCCGAACAAATATTTTGCGCAGGTTTTCCAGGCTTTAAGAATTGAGGTGAATGACGAGCTGGGAGCATTGAAAGAAATGCTTCTGCAAGTGCCGGATCTGTTGAGTCCGGAGGGGAGGATCGCAGTAATTACTTTTCATTCTTTAGAGGATAGGTTGGTCAAAAATTTTTTCCGCAAAGGAAATTTCGAAGAAGCCGAAGAAAATACAGATCCCTTCGGAAGAACAGATGACCAATCAACACTTAAAATCATAACTAAGAAGCCGATCGTTCCGAATGAAAAGGAGCTTAAAGCAAATCCGAGATCAAGAAGTGCTAAACTAAGGGTTGCAGAGAAAAAAGATCTATAGGAAATAATCAATAGGTAATAAACATAAATCAAGAGGTAATAAACAAAATCAGTATCAAAACAGTATTCCGGGATAACCAACACCACTAATGAAAGAATCTGATACAATAGAACAGGAAGAAACATTTGGTGATGAAGCACCGTTCGCTGAAGATGCTTCCGTAGTTGAACCAAAAAAATCAACCCGGAAGAAAAACAGCCGGCCTGCATGGAAGCGAATGTTGAGTTACAGATGGATTATGCGCAACATTCCATATTTCCTGTTCCTGGCGGTACTGGCAGTTGTTTATATCTATAACGGTCACTATGCCGACAAAACCATCAGGCATATGACAAGGGTAAACAGGGAACTGAAGGAATTGCAGTATGAATACAAGACGATGAAAAGTGAAGTGATGTTCAGAAGCAAACAAAGTGAACTTGCAAAAGCAGTGGCGCCATTTGGATTGAAGGAGTTATTACAACCGCCGTTGATTATCGGTGACAGCATAGCAGCAAACAAGCCATAAAAGCATAAATAAAAGTCGGAAAAGTCTTGGAAGTAAAACGGGACATATTGTGGAGAGTTTACCTGTGTTTCATAGGTATCGTGGTGTTTAGCTTCGTTATCATTGGCCGTGCAATTTATATTCAGCAGGCCCAGGGTGAATATTGGATCACCCAGGCGAACAAGCAACAACAACATTTTGTTGATATCGATGCCCAGCGAGGTACAATATATAGCGAAGACGGAAGTATGTTGAGTACTTCCATTCCCTTTTTTGATATCTATATTGATTTTGGAGCTGAAGGTCTCCACGATAAGGATGGAAAAAGATTTAAAGAGAATGTCGATTCGCTTGCCTGGAGTCTCTCAGACTACTTCAAAGACAAATCAAAAAAAGAATATAAAAATTTATTACAGGCGGGTTTCCGGAGAAAGGACAGGTATTTCCAGTTAAAAAGAAACCTGAGTTTCCAACACTATAAGGCTATGCGCGAATTTCCATTGTTCAGAATGGGTCGTAACCGAAGTGGTTTTATTGCAGAAGAAAAAGGCAAACGATTAAATCCATTTGGCTTACTCGCCAATCGAACTATTGGATTGTCGCGCGATTATGTTACCAGTGATGGCAAAATCAAAAACACAAATGTTGGTCTTGAAAAAACATATGACACATTACTGAAAGGGGAAAGCGGAAAGCGCCTTGTTCGTTTTCTTGCGGGAGGTGTTTATGTACCTGTTGAGGGATCAGAGATAGAAGCAAAAAACGGCAAGGATATCAATACCACTTTAGATGTAAACATCCAGGATATAGCTGAAAACGCATTGTTGAAAGTGATGGACTCAAATGATGCACAAACCGGCACCTGTATAGTGATGGAAGTAAAGACAGGCAAGATTAAAGCAATCGCAAATCTTGGCCGGACGGCTGAAGGAAAGTATTGGGAAGATCTGAATTATGCAATCCGGGCATCTGAGCCTGGTTCTACTTTCAAACTTGCCACTATGCTGGCAGTATTGGAAGATAAACATGCCACCCTTAATACCAAGGTTGATCTTGAAGGTGGAAGCTGGAAAGTTTTTTCGCGGACTGTTTATGACAGCGAACCACATAAACCACATGATGGTACATTAAAAGAAGCTTTTGAGTACAGTTCTAACGTTGGGATGGCAAAAATAGTAATGGCTCACTATGCAAAAACGCCTGACAAATTTGTGAGTCATCTGCGCAGGCTCAGGTTCAACCAGCCATCAGGTATCGACTTGTTAGGCGAAACAACACCTGTCGTTAAAACACCTAAATCAAGAACCTGGAGTGCTACTTCTCTTCCATGGATGAGCTTTGGATATGAAGTACTGGTAAGTCCTTTGCAAACACTGATGTTGTACAACGCTGTTGCCAATAACGGTAAGATGATGAAGCCTTACCTGATCAACTCCATAAGTGAATCTGGGATAGTTGTTAAAGAAAATAAACCTGAAGTGCTCGAAGAAAACATCTGCAGTTCCGAAACTCTTCGCCAGCTGCAGGAAGCGTTGATCGGAGTATGTGGTACTGAAGGAAAGGGAACTGGTTATAAACTTTTTAAGGGTGCAGGATATAGTGTAGCAGGTAAAACCGGAACTGCACTTGTTGCCAATGGTAACAGGGGCTATGCAGATCATATATACCAGTCTTCATTTGCCGGATATTTTCCGGCTGATGATCCACAATATTCATGTATCGTGGTTATAAAGAATAAACCCTTTGCAAAAGTTTATTATGGTGCTGCAGTTGCGGGACCCGTATTCAAAGAAATATCAGACAAACTTTTTGCGCTTAATGCAAACAAAAAGAAAAATAAATTGGAGTATCTGCCGGCAAAAGATAGTAGTAACTATTATTTCGCAGGTGCTTCAAAAGATATCAGGCAGGTGATGGATAGATTACAACTGTCTTATTCCGATTCAGTGTTGAATAGTGATTATACAAGAGTATATGCAGTGAACTACAATCCGGTATTGAAGACCAATGAAATCAGGAAAGCGATAATGCCTGATCTGCGTGGCATGGGGTTAAAGGATGCCGTTTACCTGCTTGAAAGCATGAACCTGAAAGTGAGTGCGAAAGGTAAGGGAAAGATCAAACAACAAAGCATAGATCCAGGTGCGGGAATAAGTAAAAATCAGAAAGTAACATTGGAGCTTAATTAAAAGTGATAAGTGGCAGTACTACAGGACATATTATACAAGGTGGCTATTCGCTCGGTTTCGGGAAACACCGGCATCGAAGTGAAGGATCTCCAGATTGATTCACGCAAAGTGACGAATGGCAGTGCTTTCATTGCTATCCGGGGTGCTGTTGCAGATGGTCATCAATTTATTGATACGGCCATAGAAAAAGGTGCAGTTGCCATCATTCTTGAAAACATGCCTGCTTCCGTAAAAGAAGGCATTACTTATATCCACGTGCAGGACAGCGCTTCGGCCGCGGGATACATGGCTCATAATTATTTTGGTCAGCCATCTGAAAGTCTAAAACTGGTTGGTGTTACAGGAACAAATGGTAAAACAACAATTGCGACATTGTTGTATAAGCTTTATACAAAACTTGGTTATACTTGCGGGCTGCTAAGTACTGTTCAGAATCATATCGGCAATAAGGTTGTCGAAGCAACTCATACAACGCCTGATGCAATAACTCTGAATGCGATGCTTAAGCAAATGGCAGATGAAGGCTGTACACATGTTTTCATGGAGACAAGTTCGCATGCGCTTCACCAGTCACGCGTGGCAGGTCTGAAATATGCGGGTGGTATTTTCAGCAACATTACCCATGATCATCTTGATTATCACAAAACTTTTGATGAATACATCCGCGTAAAAAAATCGTTTTTCGATAATCTGCCTTCAGATGCATTTGCGATCTCAAATGCTGATGACAAAAGAGGCGCCGTTATGCTTCAGAACACTTCTGCAGCAAAGTATTTCTATAGCCTGCATACGATGGCGGCTTTCAAAGGAAAGATCCTCGAAAATGGTTTAACCGGGCTATTCATGACGATCAATGACCAGGAAGTTCATTTCCGGCTGATCGGTGAATTTAATGCTTATAACCTGCTGGCAGTTTATGGAACGGCGATCAGCCTTGGGCAAAACAAAGAAGAAATATTATTACACCTGAGTGCGCTCTCCGGTGCAGAAGGACGGTTTGATTATATCATTTCACCGAAAGATAAAATTATTGGAATCGTTGATTACGCTCATACACCAGACGCTCTGATAAATGTGCTGGCAACAATTCAAAAATTGCGTAAGGGTCATGAACAGATAATCACAGTTGTGGGATGCGGTGGGGACAGGGATAAAACGAAAAGGCCTTTGATGGCTGAGGCATCCTGTGAATACAGTGACCGCGTGATTTTCACTTCAGATAATCCACGCAGTGAAGATCCGGCGGAGATCCTGAAGGACATGGAAACAGGTCTTAATACAGCAGCAAAAAGAAAATATATATCAATAGTTGACCGTCGGGAAGCAATAAAGACTGCAGTAAGTCTGGCCCAGCCGGAAGACATTTTACTGATAGCGGGCAAGGGGCATGAAAAGTACCAGGAAATAAAAGGCGTTAAATATCCTTTTGATGACAAAAAGGTTTTGATGGAACTGTTCAGTATGCTTGAAAAATAAAAAATATGCTCTATCATCTTACAGAATGGTTACAACGGCTGGGGTTCAAGTATCCAGGAAGTGCACTGTTTCAGTTCATTACTTCCCGGGTGTTGCTGGCCGTTATACTATCCCTGGTGATATCAGCATTGTTTGGCAAAAAACTGATCAATTACCTGCGTAAAAAACAGATTGGTGAAAGTGTGCGTGAGCTGGGGCTTGCTGGTGAACAGCAGAAAAAAGGTACACCAACAATGGGTGGATTGATCATCATCATGGCGATCCTGATACCAACACTGTTGCTTGCTGATCTTAACAAAGCTTATATCCGCCTGATGATTTTCAGTACGATCTGGTTGGGTATGATTGGCTTTATTGATGATTACCTGAAGCTGAGATCTAAAAAACGTGCTCAACAGGCGGGTGGAAATTATAAGAAAAGTAACGACGATGGTCTGGCCGGCTGGTTCAAAATATTAGGACAGGTTGTACTGGGTCTGGTTGTTGGTCTCACGCTCTATTTCAATGAGAACACCAGCGTATGGCGTGAATATATCGGTGAAACGTTGCCGGCCGATACATCGATCGTAAGAAAAGTAATGTTCGACGGAAAAGAAAGAGTATTTGTGGTGGTGGAAGAACCAATTACTACGATCCCCTTTGTGAGAAATCATGAGTTCAGGTATTCGAAGTTTTTGCCTGAAGCAGCCAGGGGCCTCACCTGGATTTTATATGTGATCGTGGTGATTTTTATAATTACCGCAGTTTCCAATGGTGCGAATATAACTGATGGTCTCGATGGACTTGCAACGGGGGTGAGCGCCATTATTGGTGCATGTCTTGGCATATTCGCTTATGCAAGTGGTAACCTTCGGTTTGCTGAGTATCTGAACATCATGTATATACCGAATCTTGGCGAGCTATCCATATTCATTGGTGCAATGATTGGAGCCTGTGTTGGTTTTCTATGGTATAATTCATATCCGGCCCAGGTATTTATGGGAGATACTGGTAGCCTGATGCTTGGAGGTGTAATTGCGGCGCTTGCAATAATTGTTCGCAAAGAGTTGTTGATACCAATTTTTTGTGGAGTATTCCTGGTGGAGGTGCTAAGCGTGAGTATACAGGTCACCTATTTTAAATACACTAAAAAGAAATATGGGGAGGGAAGGAGAATTTTCCTGATGAGCCCGCTGCATCATCACTACCAGAAACTGGGTTATCATGAAAGTAAAATCGTAACCCGGTTCTGGATCGTAACAATTCTCTGTATCGTCTTCGCAATCGTTACATTAAAAATGAGATAATAAGATTGAGTAACAGGATGATCATATTGGGAGGAGGCGAAAGTGGAGTTGGCGCAGCGATACTTGCAGTTAAACAGGGGTTTGATGTGTTTTTATCGGACGGTGGAAAGATACCGGCAAAATATATCACAGAACTGGAGGAGAATGGAATAAAATACGAACAGGGTCAACACAGTGAAGACATCATATTGGCTGCTGACGAGATTATTAAAAGTCCCGGTATCCCGGAAAAAAACGAACTGGTAAAAAGGATCCGTGCGAAAGGAATCAAAATAAGCTCTGAGATTGAATTGGCTTATCGGTATAAGGGCAACAGCAAGATTGCTGCAATTACAGGAAGCAATGGTAAAACAACAACAACTTCCATTGCCTGGCAAATCTGCTCTAAGGCCGGTATTGATTGTGCAGTTGTAGGCAATATTGGTTTTTCATTTGCGAGGCAGGTAGCGCAGGATCCGAAGGAATGGTATATAGTGGAAGTGAGTAGTTTTCAACTCGATGATATTCATGAGTTCAGGCCGGACATAGCGATCCTGACGAACATTACAGAAGATCATCTTGACAGGTACGATTACAATTTTGAAAATTATATAAGAAGCAAGTTCAGGATTGCGGAAAATCAGACCAGCAGCGATTATTTTATCTATTGCGAAGATGATCCGGTAACCATGCAATACATCAGGAATTTTACTATCCATTCTAACCCATTACCATTCAGTATGAATAACGAAACTAAAAGAGGCGCATTTTTAAAGAACGGCCAGATGACCATTGCAACCGGCGAAGAAAAGGTTCAAATGAGTATTTATGATTTTGCAATTAAGGGCAAACACAATCAATACAACACTATGGCAGCATGTACAGCAGCTGTTCTGATTGGTGTGCGGAAAGAGAAGATCCGTGATGCAATGCAGAACTTTGAATCGTTGGAACACCGGATGGAACATGTAAGTACTGTAAGAGGAGTTGATTTTATCAACGACTCCAAGGCTACGAACGTGAACAGTACCTGGTATGCCCTTGAAAGCATGGAGCAGCCGACCATCCTGATACTGGGTGGAATAGATAAAGGGAATGACTATTCCATTCTTACTGACCTGGTAAAGGAAAAAGTGAAAGCGATAGTTTGCCTGGGTACAGACAACCGGAAAATTCATGAGGCTTTTCAAAACGATGTTCAGCTGATAATGAATACCAGCAGTGCCGAAGAAGCAGTGAAAACTGCGTTTCATTTTGCCAACAAGGGTGATGTTGTTTTGCTGAGCCCGGCCTGCGCCAGTTTTGATCTATTCAAAAACTATGAAGACAGGGGAACGCAGTTTAAGCAAGCAGTCAAAAACCTTTAGGAAAGTTATGAGTTATGAGTGATGAGTTAGTGATGAGTTATTGAGTGATGAGTTTTTTTATGAACGATTATTCTACCATACAGAAAAGTGCACTGAAAGAACTTGGTCAGAAGACCCAGGGTGATAAGGTGATATGGGCCATGGTGTTGTTGCTTGCATTGGTTTCAATGCTGGTTGTGTATAGTTCAACCGGGTTGCTGGCTTACAGGCTTAATAAAGGCAATACGGAGTTATATCTTTTTAAGCAAATTGTATTTATAGGGATCGGGGTGGCAATTATTTATTTTTCGCATCGCGTTAACTATACATTGTATTCGAGAGCGGCCCGGTTATTGTTCCTGTTGTCGATTCCTTTATTAATTTATACACTGTTTTTTGGAGTAACATTAAATGAAGGAAGCCGCTGGATAAGGCTGCCTTTGATCAACCTTACTTTTCAAACTTCAGATCTTGCAAAACTTGCCCTCTTTATGTACCTGAGCCGCATGTTGAGCAAAAAGCAGGATGTTATAAAAGATTTTCGAAAAGGATTTCTACCTGTTATAATACCAGTAGGTATTATTTGTATGCTGATTGCGCCGGCAAATTTGTCGACCGCTTTGTTAATCGGGGCAACTAGTTTGCTACTAATGTTTATTGGACGGATCAATATCAAACACATCTTACTAACGATTGGAATCGCAATGATACCGCTTGTGATGTTGGTTGCGTTATCTGCAGCTTATTATGATAAAGAGGCAGGCAAAAGCAAAGAATTACCGGCGATACTGGAATCAGGTCGTGTTTCAACCTGGATAAAGAGAGTACAGAACTTTGTTTATGATAGTAAGCAGATTGACAAAGATGAGAACTACCAGGTTAACCAGGCAAAAATCGCAATTGCCAAGGGTGGTCTTTTTGGCCTGGGACCCGGTAACAGCGAACAAAGAAATTTTTTGCCGCATCCATATTCCGATTTTATTTATGCCATTATCATTGAAGAGTATGGATTGATCGGGGGAGCGTTTGTATTGTTTATTTACCTGGTGTTTTTGTTCAGATGTATACGGATTTTTAGAAAATGCCCATATGCGTTTGGCGTATTCCTGGCTTTGGGTCTCAGTTTTACACTAGTGATCCAGGCCTTGATTAATATGGCGGTAACAGTCAACCTGTTCCCGGTAACGGGTGTAACACTTCCGCTGGTGAGCATGGGTGGTAGTTCATTTTTGTTTACCTGTTTTGCTATCGGGATCATACTAAGTGTAGCAAGAAATGTTGAACAGATGGAAGGGAAAGAAGGTTTAGTGCCAACTGAAGTTGATTAATTAAGGAATCTGGTCAGAGGAAAATTAACACAAAGTCTGATAGGAAGGACTTAATCCGGGTAGTTTAATAAAAAATAGAATCGTAAAAAGGATAACAATTTTAACCTGGTAGAAGAATCAGATAGATTAAAAAATAAGGTGAAGATTAATTGAAGGTGGCAAAAAAGATAATCATAGCAGGTGGTGGTACCGGGGGGCATATCTTCCCGGCTGTTGCTATTGCGAACGCCATCAAAAAAATTGATCCTTCTGCAGAAATACTTTTTGTAGGTGCCAAGGGAAAAATGGAGATGGAGAAAGTGCCGCAGGCTGGATATAAGATCATTGGACTGGATATTGCCGGCTTCAACAGGAGTTCTTTGATAAAAAATATTGGTTTGCCTTTCAAACTTGTGAAAAGTTTTTTCCAGGTAAGAAAGATAGTGAATGAATTCACGCCCGATGCCGTTATCGGTGTTGGTGGTTATTCCAGTTTCCCGGTACTACGTTATGCCCAGGCAAAATCGATTGCAACTTTTATACATGAGGCGAATTCATATGGTGGGAAGTCGAACGTATTATTAAGCAGGAAAGCAACCAGGGTATTTGTTGGAGGCGATGGTATGGAAAAGTTTTTTCCGAAAGAAAAAACACTGGTAACAGGAAACCCGGTGCGCGATTCGATAGTGAAATCCAGCGTAACCAGGGAAGAAAGCGTAGCATTTTTCAAGCTGGATCCTGCAAAGCCTATCGTTTTTGTAACTGGTGGAAGCCTGGGAGCACGTGGCATTAATGAAGCCATCGCGGCAAGTTTGGACATGTTCCTGGAAAACAATCTTCAATTGATATGGCAAACAGGAAAGGCTTTTCATCCAAAGGCTAAGGAACTGGTTGAAGGAAAACCCAATATTTCGGTGAACGACTTTATATCAAAAATGGAATATGCCTATGCGGCAGCAGACATTGTGATATCCAGGGCCGGTGCTATGGCCATTGCTGAACTTTGTGTTGTTAAGAAACCGGTTGTGTTTGTACCATTTCCATTCGCAGCAGAAGATCACCAGACTGCAAACGCAATGAAACTGGTAAATAAGAAAGCAGGGCTGATGGTAACCGACAAAGATGCGGCCAGCAAGCTGGTTGATGCTGTGGTGGAACTTTCAAAAGACAAAAACAAACAGGAAGAACTAAAACAAAACATAGCAAAACTTGCCGTAACGGATGCAGATGAAGTGATTGCAAAAGAAGTGTTGAGAGCATCAAAAGTTTTATTAAACGACGGAGAATGATGGATGTAAAAGATATATCAAAAATATATTTTATCGGTATCGGTGGTATCGGCATGAGTGCGCTTGCGAGGTATTTCCTGTTTCATGGTAAGGCTGTGAGCGGTTATGATAAAACCGAAACAAATCTTACTAAAGCATTGGCCGCTGAAGGTATTGATATCCATTATACCGATGATCTTGAACTGGCACCCAAAGACGCTGACCTGGTAGTGTATACCCCCGCTGTGCCTAAAAATCACAGCGAACTGAATTTTTACCGTGATAACAATTACAAGCTTTTGAAAAGAAGCGATGTGCTTGGTCTTATCACAAACAGTTCTTTCAATATTGGTGTTGCAGGCACCCATGGTAAAACAACTGTCTCGACCATGATCGCTCATATTCTGCGCGATACCGGTTACGGCTGTAATGCCTTTTTAGGTGGGATATCTGTTAACTACAATAGTAATTTCTGGAGCGATAAAAGAAACGTGAGCGTTATTGAAGCAGACGAATACGACAGGAGTTTTCTGAAGCTCAGTCCTGATATCGCAGTGATCACTGCTATGGATGCTGATCACCTTGATATTTATGGGGACGAGCAGACCATGCAGGATGCCTTTATTGAATTTTCAGGTAAGCTAAAACCGGGCGGTTTGTTGATCAGCAAATGGGGATTGCCACAATCAGAAAGGTTCAGTGCAGGCAATCATATCACCTACAGCCTTAACAATCCGGCTTCTGATGTTTACAGTGAACAAATTGTGATGAATCAGGGGACCTATCGTTTTTCTGTCAAAGCAAAAAAATGGAACTTGAATGATGTGATCCTGAATATGGGAGGAGCTCACAACGTGGAAAACATGATTGCGGCAATAGCTGTAGCTCATCAACTTGGGATAGAAGATGTAAAGATAAAAGCGGCAGTCGAATCATTTCGTGGAGTAAAACGCAGGTTTGAATACCAGGTTAAGACAGATCGGTTGGTTTATGTTGATGACTATGCGCATCACCCGGAGGAACTCCGTGCTTTGATTGAGGGCGCCCGATCCTTGTTTAAGGATTTTTATTGTGTGGTTATTTTTCAACCGCACTTGTTTACCAGGACGCGTGATTTTGCCAGCGAGTTTGCAACCAGTCTTGACCTCGCGGATCAAACAATATTGTTACCAATTTATCCGGCCCGGGAACAACCCATCCAAGGAGTGAATACTGAAATGGTGGTGAGAATGATGAATCAGAAAGGAGTTAAGATCCTGGAAAAACAAGAAATAGTTCGTTACCTGGAAACTGAATTGTTACCGAAAAGGGGTTCTGACAAACTGTTGATCATTACCGCTGGCGCGGGTGATATTGATACTGTTGTTCAGCCGGTGAAAAACTTGTTGAGCGACCTATAAATACTGTTGTTCAGCTGGTGAGAAGCTTGTTGAACGACCTTGACCATATAAAATAACATTGAAACGGGATAACATTGAAACGGGACGGCTAACCCGCCTGCTTGGTACCCATCTGACGGTCAGCAAAGACTGTTGGGTGGGACGCCGGTCAGGAAAAGCATAAGAATTTTACGAGCATAAGGCTTTAACATGAACGGGAGATTGAAATCAACATCAAAAATGAAAATGGTCTTCACAGATTAAAATGAGCATTAAAGGCAATATCAGGAAAATAATCTTTATCAGTATCTGGATCATTATCGGTTCGGCAACACTGGTATTGCTGATAGCTGCCATCAGGTCGAGAAATGACAAAACCTGCAAAGGCATTGCGATTGAGGTAAACGGAGAAAAGAAGGGAAAGTGGCTGCTCGACCGGAATGATATCATCAACCAGTTGACAAGTGATGGTGCTGAGAAGATCAAGGGTCGGGCTTTGCAAACTTTTGATCTTCGCAGGCTGGAAGAAAAACTGGAGAAACATATCTGGATAAAAGACGCAGAATTGTTTTTTGATAACAACGAAACATTGCAGGTGAAACTCGTTGAAAGAAAACCACTGGCAAGGTTTTTTACAACAGGCGGCAACAGTTTTTATATAGATGATGAAGGTAAAAGGTTGCCTTTGTCTGACAAGCTTACGTTGAAGTTGCCATTGTTTACGGGATTTCCTTATGAGAAAAATAATTTCAAATCAGGAGACAGTATCCTGGTAAATGGTGTGATGGCGATCAGCAGGTATATTGCTGCCGATTCTTTCTGGAATGCCCAGATCGCGCAGGTTGAAATTACGCCAGCGCGCAATTTTGAAATGGTGCCGACTGTCGGCAATCATATTATAGAATTTGGTTCAGGTGCAAATCCGGAAAAGAAATTTCAAAAGCTGATGACTTTTTACAAACAGGTAATCAGCAAAACAGGTATAAATAAATATGCCCGTATCAATGTTCAGTACGATCAGCAGGTGATCGGGATTAAGAAAGCTATGATGATCAGCAAAGCAGATTCAATCCGTGCAGTAAAGAACATCAAAGAAATGATTGAATCCGCGCAGGAAATGCAGCAGGCAATTGCTGATTCCTCCAACAACAATAATCCTACATACCCTATAATAAGCGCAGCGAACCCTGGAGATACAAAAGATCTTACCATCCAGAAAAACCAACCTGTAAAACCAACGCCAAAGGCAAGACTGCCGGCAAGAAACTGAGAATTGGCTCTGAATGAATGTGCAGTGTTCGCGAGTTCACTGCACATTTTACAGATCATTTGATCAATAAAACGGAAAATATGGAAACAAACAATGAAACAAACGAATCAAACAAGATACCCCCGGTTTCAACACCGCATTTTAACTATAAAAAGCAAATGATGAAAGAGAATCAACCCATAATCGTAGGACTGGACATAGGTACCACAAAGATTGCTGCCATTGCCGGCCGAAAAAATGAATATGGAAAACTGGAAATAATCGGGTTTGGCCGTTCAAATTCAAACGGCGTAAAACACGGCCAGGTATTGAATATTGATGAAACAATCAAGGCCATCAAACTGGCATTGGACAACTGTTATGCTTCAAACAGCGAACTGGAAATCTGTGATGTTTATGTTGGTATTGCCGGGCATCACATCAAGAGTCTCCAAACCCGTGGAGATATTGTGCGTCAGAATAATGATGAAGAAATCACTCAACGTGAGATTGATCAGTTGATTGCTGATCAGTACAAAACCTATATCCCTGCCGGTGATCAGATCATCGATGTAATTGCGCAGGAATTTACTGTTGATAATTTTCAGAACATACCCAATCCGATTGGTTATGGTGGAGTAAAGGTGGGTGCAAACTTTCATATTATCACCGGTGATAAAAATGCCATCAGGAATATCAACAGGGCTGTTGAAAAAAGCAATCTCAAAGCAAAGGACCTGGTATTGCAGCCGCTGGCTTCAGCTGCCGCTGTAATGGGACCCGAAGATATGGAAGCTGGTGTAGCCATTGTTGACATCGGTGGTGGTACAACTGATCTGGCGGTATTTTATGAGGGCATTTTAAAACACACTGCGGTAATTCCATTCGGTGGTGAAAATATAACGCTGGACATTAAGACCGGCCTGGGTGTTTTAAAAACACAGGCTGAGCAAATGAAGGTTCAGTTCGGGTCAGCATTGCCTGATGAATCAAACCGGAATGCATTTATTACCATCCCCGGCCTTCGTGGAATGCCCGTTAAGGAGATCAGTGTAACCAATCTTGCCAAGATTATTGAGTGTCGCATCAAGGAGATCATGGAATTTGTTGCTTATCATCTGCAACAGATCGGTATGGATAACCGAACCCTGAATGGTGGTATTGTATTGACGGGTGGCGGATCACAGCTTATGCATCTTCGCCAGCTTACAGAATACATCACTGGTTGCAGCGCAAGAATTGGATATCCCACAGAACACCTGGCAGTGGGTCACATAGAAGAGCTTGCCAAACCAACCTATTCAACCTGTATCGGGTTAATATTAAAGGGTTATAGTGATTATGAGCATAACCGTAAACAATTCAACAATGGGTTTAAGAAGGTTGCCGTGCCAAAAGAATTGATGAAGCAGCAAACGGATGGGGAAGAAGTATTGGTGAAAGAAATGCCCGAAGTGGTGAATATGGAATCTAGAAAAAATGTGAAAGATTTCTGGACAAAAATTAAAGACGGAATCATTGATTTGTTTAAGGAAGAAGACGATAAGAAGTTATGAGTTATGAGTTATGAGTTATGAGTTATGAGTGAGTGGTGAGTTGTGAGTTTGGACAGTGATCTTTGATTGATGATTAATAGCCTGGTTTGCAAATGATGTCGGCTTATTTTTAAGATGATTGAAATTATTTTCGAAATAACAAGATATTACAAACATTTATTTGTTCAGAATTCATTCTTGGCCTCATGTTGGTAGTAGAAGCAATCAATATTAATAATAACATAACACCCAATAAAGATTCATTTAAAGAAGCACTTTGAAAAATCACAAATGATCTGGTTGATGAAGAACTATATCAACAAACAACAATAACAAACAACAATAGCAAACATCAATAACAACAATAGCAATAACAACAATAGCAATAACCAACAACAATCAACAACCAATTTTGAAGCAATGAGAGCCCTGCCCATTGGGTTTGAAAGTCAACAGTTCATTTATACTAACCTGTAAAAAATAGTCTCAGAAGCTTTCCGGGAACGAGGAGGGCGATACGGGGCTGAAATTCTAAAGCTATGATTCATTTTGATCTACCAAAGGAAAAATCATCTATCATCAAAGTGATTGGTGTAGGTGGTGGTGGCAGTAACGCTGTAAACCACATGTTCAGTCAGAACATTGACGGAGTAAACTTTATCATCTGTAACACTGATGCGCAGGCGATTCATCAGAGTCGTGTGCCGAACAAGATCCAGCTGGGGCCGCATCTGACCCAGGGGCTTGGTGCCGGAGCAAATCCCGCGATTGGTAAACAGGCAACTGAAGAAAGTCTCGAGGAGATAAAAAGTATCCTGGAAGTAAATACCAAGATGGCATTCATCACGGCTGGTATGGGTGGTGGTACAGGTACAGGTGGTGCACCGATCATCTCCAAGATTTGTAAAGATCTGGGTATATTAACTGTTGGTATTGTGACTACACCTTTTTCTTATGAAGGCAAGAAAAGGCAGTTGCAGGCGGAAGCTGGTATCAATGTAATGAAAGAATATGTTGATACACTACTGGTGATCAGCAATGACAAATTACGTCATCAGTTCGGAAATCTGAAAATGAAGGAAGCATTTGCAAAAGCAGATAACGTATTGGCTACTGCTGCAAAATGTATCACGGATGTGATCAACAGCACCGGCCAGATAAATGTGGATTTCGCGGATGTTTGTACAGTAATGCGGAACGGTGGTGTGGCAATACTTGGAAGTGCTGCCGTTGGTGGTGAGAATCGTGCACAACGTTGTATTGAAGAGGCACTTACTTCACCATTACTTAATGATAATGATATCAAGGGAGCTAAATGGATCCTGATCAATATCAATTCGGCCGAAGGCGAACATGAGTTCACCATGGATGAAGTGGAGATCATACAAAATTATCTGTTAAGTCATGCCGGTGAAGGCACTGATGTGATCCTGGGATTAGGCTATGACAACACCCTGGGTGATAAGGTTGGCATTACACTGATAGCTACCGGTTTTGAGTATAAAGATCCTTTTGATAAGGTAGAGGCTAAAACACCTGTAAAGGAAAGAAACGGTAAAGTATTGATGCCGCTGATTCTGCCAAATGAAGAAACCGCTGCAGAAACGCTGAGGATGAAACAGGAAGTAGAGAAACTGGTGCCCGATCAACCGGCAGTTATATCACAATTTTCAATGCAATCAAATGAGCCTGCAATGAATGCAGCGTTGAACACATACGCTTCACCAAATGCATCAACTCATGAGCCGGCATCAATTCCTGCGTCCATGAATGTTTCGGTGAATTCGCCTGTTAATGCATCAATAAACCCGGCGGCGCCCGCTTCTACTGTTGTGGCAACAAATGTAAACCAGGCGGCCGAACAGTTCCAGGTGACAAAAATGCCGTCACCCGAAGCCCCTGTTTATCATCAATTGGCTATTCCTGAAGAGGAAACCATTGTTCCGGAGATCAGGAAACCATTGGTATCAATGACCCAGGCGGGCATGCAAACACCTCCGGTTGTGCTTTTTACTAATGAGGACCACCGTAAAAATACTGTGGAAAAAAACAAAGCTGAGGGAAAAACAGAATGGATACATTCGCAAGCGACGGTTCCCGTCGAGATTAATATCAATCCAGTTACCGGTTATCAAAAGCCGGCAACCTCAAATAATCCTTCATCGCCTGCAGCGTCCGGAGGATACCTGGCTAAGCCTGCAAATATTTATGCTGAGCCAAAACCTGACAAGTCCATTCCTGAAAACCAATCATTAAAGGAGGTTACTAAAGAACCGGTTAAGCAACCATTTAAGGAAGAAGATCCTTCCCTTGAACCAATGCAGCTGGTATTCCGAAGTGATGTTCCAGCGGCGGAAGAGCCTGGGGCCTACCAAACTCCAAACCATGTTAAGACAACTGCTTCTACTGAGGAACCTGCGATGCAGGACGAAGTAGGGGAACAAAAAAGACGTGCAGCAGAGAGAATACAGAAATTACGTAATCTGTCATTCAATATCAATGCTGCAGATCCTAACAATGAGTTTGAAACTGTGCCGGCTTATATCCGCCGTAATCTTGAGCTTTATGGAACCATAAATAATGTAGAAAATTTCTACAGCAATTATGAAGTAAAATCTGACGAAAACAATAAAGCCCAGATCTCGACCATCAATACTTTCTTAGATGGTAAAAAGCCTGATTAATCAAAGTTCCAATTAAGTTTCTCTTAGATAGATTGTTATTTTTTTAGTTGTGTCCCTCCTGTTTTTACGGGAGGGATTTTTTGTGTATAAAGTCTGCATTGAACCAATAGTCCATTCTCTTGTAATAATCTGAGCTTTACTTTTGTTAATTTTCTTCTTTATATACTTTTTATGGAAACAGTAATTATAACAGGAGGCACTGGCATGATTGGAAAAGAGTTGTCAAAGATGCTTGTTGCAAAAGGATATGAGGTTATCATACTAACCCGCAGCCCGCGGCCGGCAGAAAACAAGATCCGCTATGCTACCTGGGATATAAACAAAGGAACAATTGATGAAACAGCTATACGTGAAGCTGATTATGTGGTTCACCTGGCGGGAGCAGGGGTAGCAGATAAGAAATGGACTACAAAAAGAAAAAAGGAGATTGTTGATAGCCGTGTGAAAAGCGGGGAGTTGCTGGTAAGATCTTTGGCGAAAGTCCCAAATAAAGTAAAAGCCCTTATTGGTGCTTCCGCAATCGGCTGGTACGGCGAAGATCCGGTGGTTCCTAATCCCTCGCCTTTTACTGAGGAAGCAAAACATGATGAAAGTTTTCTTGGCGAAACCTGTTGTCTCTGGGAAAAGAGTCTCGAACCGTTAAACAGTACCCTTATTAGGTTGGTGAAACTAAGAACCGGGATCGTGTTAAGCAATGAAGGCGGTGCTTTCCCAGAATTCAGAAAGCCTGTCCGCATGGGTGTTGCCGGTATATTGGGAAATGGTAAACAAATCATCAGCTGGATTCACATAGAAGATCTTTGCCGGCAATACATATATGCGATCGAAAATAAGATGTTGAGCGGGATTTACAATGCCGTTGCTCCATCACCCGTGTCTAATAAAGTACTAACACTAAAGCTTGCAAAAAAAAGCAAGGGCTCTTTCTATGTACCAATAAACGTACCTGTGTTCGTATTAAAGATTATGCTGGGTGAAAGAACCGTAGAAATCCTGAAAAGCACAACCGTAAGCACCGCCAAAATGCACCGCCAGGGTTTCACCTTCCTATATCCTTCCATCGATTCTGCCCTCGACCACTTAATAAGAGAGATATGAATTATGAGTTATGAGTTATGAAAGCAGTTATGAGATAACCATTATTATATTTCATAACTAGTTTCATAACTCATAATTCATAATTCATATCTCTCTTTAAAGGTCATCATTCTCGAACTTCCGCATCAGGAAGAAATAATACAGGCCGAGATAGATTAATGATGAGATAACCAGTACATAAGGTTCAGGAGCGTGGTTGTAGAAAATCTTATTACCAAATGGCATGGGAAGTAGAACATCTGTACCTTGTAAAGGCAGGAAGTAACCAGCCTGGTTATGGATATACCGGTTTATCAATCCATAAATGATGGTTTCGAAGATTAATCCATACAGGAAAAACACAATCAAAGCTACTCCGCTTCTCCGGAACAATACTGCCAGCAACAAAGCAAGAGTAATATAGGAAAGGGATTGTAACAATACGTAAAATATATTCACCATTCCATCAGGTGAAAAAGATTCTCCACTGGCGATTCCAAAAACCGCGGCGGTGATGGCAGTGATGATGGTAACAACTATAGCCAGGATTGAAACCAGCAATAATTTTGTGTGCACAAAATCCTTTCGCGACCAGCCGTCAATGATATTCTGGCGATGTGTTTTAAAGGTGAATTCATTTGAAGTCAACAGGATGATAATGATGCCAGGGAAATATAGCAACCAGCTACCCATATAGCTCACAGTTAGCCAGACATTCGGAAATGCATAGGGGTCGCTGATCATAGCAGCGGCCATCGGTTCCTGTTTTACTGTTTGCTGGTAAACGGTATAGGCTATGTAGTTAATGGCAATAATACTAACCAGGTATAAGCTAAGGAAGATCCAGAATGCTTTGTAATTTTTTATCTTGAGCCATTCCGTTTTTAAATTATTGATCATAATGATTGTTGTTGCTGGTGAATTCAGGGATTTTCTGTTGGGAAAATATCCGCTGGAAATTGATACTATATTAGTTGTTATGATTCTATTGGTAACTGTTATGGTACTGTTGTTCGTTGTTGTGTTCTATTGTTAGCTGTTATGATTTATTGTTCGTTGTTGTGTTCTATTGTTGGTTGTAGAATATATTTTAGTTTTTAGAATACTATTGTTAATTCCTGGGATTCTATTATCAATTATTATTGCTGGTGAGTTCAAAGAATTTAGTTTCAAGGCTTTTCCTGCGAAGCCGGAGATGATTCAACACAACTCCCTGGTTGAAACAGAATTCATTGATCTGTGCAAGTGAAGCTTTACCCGACGCAAATACAACGTCCAGGTAAATGCCATGTTCTTTTATTGAGATACTGTGCGGATAGTTTGCCATCAGTAGTTGTAGTTGTTCTTTGTTCTCTGCTCCCAGCTCAACGATATCTTCATTTATGAGAATCTCGTCTACATGACCATGTGTAAGCAAAACACCTCTTTGAAGAATCGCTGCATGGGTACATACTTTTTCGACTTCATCAAGTAAGTGGCTGGCCATGATAATGGTTTTGCCTTCCCTGTTAAGTTTTTTTATGAGTTCGCGGGTTTCTGCGATACCAACAGGATCAAGACCGTTGGTTGGTTCATCAAATACCAGGACCTCCGGGTTTCCCAATAAGGTTGAGGCGATCGCAAGTCTTTGCTTCATACCCAGTGAATAAGTACTGAATTTAGAACCTTTGCGTTTGGTAAGATCTACCAGTTCAAGAACCCTGGCAATGTCATTTTCGCCTTTTCCTTTTATTGATGCTGCTATACGCAGGTTTTTTTCCCCGCTCAGGTAATGATAGAAATTTGGTGTTTCAAGTAAGGTGCCAATCTGCCTGCGATGTTGAGGTCCGGGTTTTTCATCAAACAACTGAAAACTGCCGGCAGTGGCTTTGATTATATCCATAATTATTCCAAGCAGGGTGGTTTTACCACTACCATTTGGTCCGAGGATGCCAAAAACGGAGCCTTGAGGTACGGAAAAAGTTACCCCCTTTAATGCCTGTATACTACCGTAATTTTTCTGGAGATTTTCAACTTTTAATATAGCCATATGTAATGTTTGCGGGTAAAAATATCTGATTGGTTATGTTCTGATTGGTAAAATGATATGTAAGCTTTGATTAATTTAGTTATGTTGAAGCTTTGATTGATTTGTTAGGTTGAAGCTTTGATTGATTTGTTAGGTTAAAGGTTGATTGATTTAGCTATGTCCAAACTGTGATGGATTTCCTTAGGGTGAATTTTTGATTTGGTTAAGATGAAGCAATTATATGAGCCTGAAAATATTAAAAGGGTTTATTTTCTTAAAAGGGATTTATTTTCATTGATTACTGTCCGGGTCCTGGTGCTTCTGGTGATAAAAACTTGAGAATTCGCCGACTTTCGCAAAGCCGCGACTGTCAAAATCAAGTTTGTGTAAATTAAGCGCGGCTATATCACTTTTCAACACCTTCCTGTGCGCAGGGTCCATTACACCGCCATAGGCTCCCGCAGCGGCCAGTGGATCATACTGCATAGGCGCATCACACAAGGTTCCCCTTGGATACATGATACCCGGAATACCCTTGCCCCTCACATCAAGTAACTGCGGATGTGCAAGGCCGATAGTATGGCCATACTCATGAGCAATAGTAGTGGGGGTTTGCTGAAGGTTTTGTAGTTTGAAATATCCTGTATTGCAACCGAGACCATCCACAAAGGAAATGTTGCCGGATGCATATTCTTCTATTCTGAAAAAATTTAAACAAGGGTCATCGTTATACCAGACTTTTTCGGGTTCGAGGGCAGGATCAAAAACACCAGTCACATCAAACCGGACGAGATAAGTTTTGTTCCTGACTGTCGCCGACCCCGCCGGTTCGTTCCAATATCGCGCAACATCCTGGCCCAGGCTATTTGCCAGGTCAGCGTTTGCAGCATCTCCATAAAAGATAAGTATCGAACGGATGATTATTTCCCTGGTTCCGTCAGATAATTCGGCTTCCCCCATATTCATTCAAGCTAAAGAATTATTTATGAGTTAGTCGCAGTGCCCTTCATTTAGTTACGTACAGGCTTACCTGATTTTAAAACACTCTGGATCCGTTCCAGGGTTTTCTTCTCCCCACAAAGGCTCATAAAAGCTTCCCGCTCCAGGTCAAGCAGGTATTGCTCAGAAACCAGGGTTGGCTCACTAAGATCACCACCACACATCACATAGGCTAGTTTTTTGGCAACGAGAGCATCGTGATCAGTAGCATAACCCGCGCGCCACATGCCGTTAATGCCGGCCAGCAACGCCCCGAGCGCAGAACGGCCAAGCACCTTAATATCCTTACGTTGTACGGGTAATGTATAGCCGCTGTCAAAAAGTTCTGTTACGCTTCTTTTCCCTTCTGCAATTCTTCTTGCCTGGTTAAATACAATCTCGTCCTGTCCCCTTCGTAATATTCCCAGGTCAAAAGCCTCCTGGGCAGAGGTTGCTACTTTTGCAGTAGCTATAGTAAGAAAACGGTTCTTTAATGTTATAGTTTCCGGCTCGTCTTCGTGCATTTCATCAGCTGCACGCAAAACAAATTCTTTTGTACCGCCGCCACCAGGTATCAGGCCAACTCCCAGTTCCACGAGACCGATATAAGTTTCAGCAGAAGCACAAACCTTATCACTATGCAGGCTAAGTTCGCAGGCTCCTCCAAGAGTAAGCGCATGTGGCGCCACTACTACAGGAACGCTGGAATACCTGGCGCGCATCATGGTGTTCTGAAACAGCCTGATGGCCATATCCAGTTCATCATATTCCTGTTCTACCGCCAGCATAAAAATCATCCCCACATTTGCACCGGCAGAAAAGTTCTGTGCATCGTTTGCAATTACCAATCCTTTATATTTCTCTTCAGCCAGTGCAATTGATTTCTGAACCCCTTCAAGCACCTCTCCTCCGATACTTCCCATCTTGGTATACCATTCAAGGCCAAGTACATCATCGCCCAGGTGATAAGTTCTGCATGCACTGTTTTTCCAGACCAGCTGATTTTCGAAATTTTTCATCACTATGAAAACTTCAGCGCCAGGCAATGGCTTGTAAGATTTTGTCTCAACATCATAAAATAAGCGCTTGCCATTTTCGACCTTATAAAACGTGGTAGCCCCGGAAGCAATCATTTCTTCTACCCATGCAGCTACTGTAAATCCGGCCTCCTTCATTTTTTTTATCGATGCCTCAACCCCAAGTGTATCCCAGCTTTCGAATGCACCAATCTCCCAGCCAAAACCAGCCATCATAGCATCGTCAACGCGGTATAATTCATCAGAGATCTCAGGTATCCTGTGCGAAATATAGGAAAACAAGCCCCAGTGAAATTGCCGGTAAAATTCACCGGCTTTATCTGTGCCGCCAACAAGTACTTTAAGTCTTGATTTAAGATCATCGATCGGTTTCGCAGCTTCAATGGTTGCGAACTTTGGTTTCTTTCTTGGTTCATATTCCATTGTAGCCAGGTTCAGAACATGGATTTCTTTTTCCCCTTTCGCATTTGGCGCCATTTTCTTGAAAAAGCCCTGTCCTGTTTTATCACCGAGCCATTTGTTCTCAACCATTTTGTTAAGCCAGGCTGGTATATCAAATTTTTTCTTTTGTTCGTCAGCAGGACAATTATCCGCAACTCCTTTTGCTACTTTAACGAGGGTATCGATGCCAACTACATCGGCAGTTCGGAATGTAGCCGATTTCGGCCGGCCAATTACAGGGCCCGTAAGCGCATCAATTTCATCGATTGATAAACCCATCTCTTCAACAAGGCCAAAGATTGACATGATGCCATAAACACCGATCCTGTTTGCTATAAAAGCAGGTGTGTCTTTACAAAGCACTGTCGTTTTCCCGAGATGCAGGTCTCCATAGTTCATCAGGAAATCGACAACGGCGGGATCAGTAAACCGAGTTGGAATAATCTCTAATAATCTCAGATATCTCGGCGGATTAAAAAAATGTGTACCGCAAAAATGTTTTTTGAAGTCATCAGTTCGCCCTTCGTCCATCATATGAATGGGAATACCGGAAGTGTTTGATGTGATCAGCGTTCCCGGCCTGCGGTATTGTTCAACTTCCTTAAATATATGTTGTTTGATATCCAGCCTTTCCACCACCACTTCGATGATCCAGTCGCAGGAAGCGATATCTTTCATATTATCAGTAAAGTTCCCTGTTGATATTTTCTTAAGGGCATCTTTTGAATAAAGCGGGGAAGGGTTCGATTTCACAGCTGCAGCAAGCGCTTCATTAACTATCCTGTTTTTCACTGCAGGAAGTTCAAGAGTAGCGCCTTTTGCCTGTTCGGCTGGGGTTAGCTCTTTTGGAATCATGTCAAGTAACAAAACAGGTACACCGATACCTGCAAAATGGCAAGCGATTCTTGATCCCATCACACCAGATCCGAGCACTGCAACTTTCCTGATTATTCTTTTCATCTGATAATATTTTAATTTTTTGCCAGGGCCAACGGAAATTAGTTAGTTAAACAACTATTTACTCCGAAGATATAACAAAAATGTATTTTCTGCCATAGCCCAAAGCAATTAGGAATTTATTGAGCAATCTTTGATATTATTGGCGAATGTCTTTACAAGATGCAAAAGAAATTTTCATGGCTGGGGTTGGATCCGTTCAACCAGCCCGGCTTATACCTGGTCATGTTTCATTAAATAAAGATTTGCTGATTGTGGGTGACCGTTCATTTAGAAGGGAGGCCCTGGGTAAGGTGATAATTATTGGTGCAGGAAAGGCCAGCGCGGCTATGGCGGTGGCCGTTGAACGGGTGTTAATGCCTGTTATAAGTGCCGGTTTGATTATCACTAAATATGGTCATTCGCTACCACTGGAAAAAATAGAGTGCCTCGAAGCGGGTCACCCTGTACCCGATTCAAATGGCATTGAAGCCACCCTTAAAATCTTAAGCCTGGTTGAAAATCTGGAGAAAAATGATCTTGTAATTTTCCTGGTGAGTGGGGGTGCTTCGGCTTTGATGGCTGATGTTCCTCCCGGCCTGTCCACGGAAGCCTTGCAGGATCTTGTTCGGTTACTGCTTGCATCTGGTGCGACTATCGATGAGATCAACTGTATTCGTAAACATCTTTCGCTTGTCAAAGGAGGACATCTTGCAAAAAAGGTTTTCCCCGCCAACCTTGTATCACTGATTTTGAGCGATGTGAATGGCGACGAATTATCTGTTATTGCCAGCGGACCAACAGTATCAGATCCTTCCACTTTTTCGGAGGCGATTGAAATACTGAACAAGTATAATCTTGCTGCGAGGGTGCAGCCTGCTATATTGCGATTTTTGCAAGACGGTACTAACGGGCTGGTTCCGGAAACACCGAAACCGGGTGATCCGGCATTCGGCAACACAAGTAATTTCCTTATTGGAACAAACGGTGTCAGCCTGCAGGCGGCGTGTAAAGCTGCGACTGAAAAAGGATATCATCCCTTAATTCTAAATACAAGGTTGGAAGGGGAAGCAGAAGAACAAGCCGCGAAGTTCGTGGAGACATGCCTGTTATACACCGGCACAAAACCTGCATGCCTGCTGATGGGCGGAGAAACTACGGTTACTATCAGGGGAAAAGGAATGGGGGGAAGAAATCAACATTTTGTGCTGGCAGCGCTTTGTGAGCTAATAAAAAAAGATGTCGATCCCAACCAGGTCCCGGTGATTTTGTCAGGCGGAACTGATGGTACCGATGGCCCTACAGATGCGGCAGGAGCTATGATAGATGCCGGGCTGTCGAATATCCTCAAAGCCGCGGGAGGTGAGGATTTGGCTCAAAAGTTTTTATCTGCCAATGATGCCTATCATTTTTTTGAAAAGTATGGCGGGCTGATAAAAACAGGGCCGACGCAGACAAACGTTATGGACTTAGTTATTGGCCTGGTATTTTGAGTTATGATAACTCATCACTCATAACTGGATTAACTGACGTTAGCGCCTGGACCAACTTCCTCGTCAGGATTTACAAAACTTAGCTTGCCTTTGTCTTCAGCCATCAGGATCATACCATTGCTTTCAATACCACGCATTTTGCGGGGAGCAAGATTTGCAACTACCACTACCTGTTTGCCCACAATATCTTCAGGTTTGAAGTGTAAAGCAATTCCGGAGACGATAGTCCGGGTTTCGAATCCCAGGTCCACTGAAAGTTTCAATAGCTTGTCAGCTTTCTCAACTTTCGAGGCACTAACGATTTTGCCTACCCGAAGATCGAGCTTTCCAAAATCATCATAAACGATCTCCGGTTTTATGGCTGCCGTTCCGGTTTCCTGTTCAGTCTTTGCTGATTGTTCGTTTCCTGGTTGGGTTGCTGCAGTTTTATTTGCAACATCACTATTTGTAACATCACTATTTGTAACATCATTATTTGCAACAGTTTTATCTGCAACTGCATTATTTGTTTTACCTGTTGTTGTTTCCTTGTCCATATCTGACCCCGGTTTAGTTTGTCCTGTTGCGCCGTCGATTTCCGTTGTTGTTGATGCAGGCTTTACCAGTCCCGCTTTGAGTTTTTCAACCTGCGCAGCTATCTCTGCATCATCGATTTTCCGGAATAATAGTTCCGGCGGACGAAGCGAATATCCTACACTTAAAAGTTTTGTTTTTCCGGCGTTTTCCCAGTCGAGCATCTTATCCACCACCTTCATCATGTAAAGCATCTTTTTTGAAGTAAAAGGTAGGAAAGGCGAAATGAGAATAGCAAGATTTGCAGTTAACTGCAAACAAATATGCAGACAGTTATCTATCCTCTTTTGCAGATCGGGTTGTTCAGCTAATTTTTTGGCGATGATCCATGGCTCTCTTTCCTGCATAAACTTATTACCCTTCCTGGCCAGATCTATCACTTCAAACAAAGCATCACGGAACTTATATTGTTCCAGCAGCGACTCTACTTTTAGTCTGGTGGCTTCAAACTCACCAAGCATCTGCAGATCACGCGCATCGGTTACCTCGGCATGTAATGGTGGTACCTTGCCATTACAGAGCTTATGCATTAACACAAAGGTGCGGTTAACAAAATTTCCGAATATGGAAACAAGTTCGCTGTTATTCCTGTCCTGGAAATCCTTCCAGGTAAAATCATTGTCTTTTGTTTCGGGTGAGTTTGCACAGAGTACATAACGGAGCACATCCTGCTGATCCGGAAAATCCTTGATATAATCGTGTACCCATACCGCCCAGTTCCTGCTGGTTGAAACTTTCTCGCCCTCGATGTTAAGGAATTCGTTCGCCGGTACATTATCAGGCAATACAAAGCCGCCATGTGCTTTTAACATCGCAGGAAAAATGATACAATGGAAAACGATATTATCCTTCCCGATAAAATGCACAAGCTTTGTATCATCCTTGCACCAGTAATCTGCCCAATCGGCCGTTAGTTCCTTGGTAGCAGAAATATAACCAATTGGTGCATCGAACCAGACATAAAGCACTTTTCCTTCGGTATTGGGCAAAGGCACTTTTACTCCCCAATTGCTGTCCCGGGTCATTGCCCTTGGCTGCAAACCTGCATCGAGCCAGCTTTTACATTGACCATACACATTGTTTTTCCATTCCTTATGTCCTTCAATGATCCAGTCCTTAAGCCAGGGTTCAAATTGTTGCAGTGGAAAATACCAGTGTGTTGTTTTTCGTTTCACTGGTACCGCATCGCTTAAGGTTGATCTTGGATTGATCAATTGCTCAGGACTCAGGCTGGTTCCACATCTTTCACACTGGTCGCCATACGCATTTGGATTCCCGCAAACGGGACAGGTACCGGTAATGTACCGGTCAGCAAGAAAAGTATTTGTCTTTTCGTCGTAATACTGCTCTGTTTCTTTTTCTTCAAACAACCCTTTTTTATAAAGCGTCGTAAAAAAATCAGAAGCCGTCTCGTGGTGCGTTTTATTTGTGGTGCGTGAAAAAATGTCGAACGAGATGCCCATCTGTTCGAAGCTGTCTTTGATGATGGTATAATATTTGTCGACAACCTCCTGCGGGCTGATCCCTTCTTTCATTGCGCGGATGGTGATAGGTACACCATGTTCATCGGTTCCGCATACATACTTTATATCGGCTTTTTTGGCACGCTGATATCTTACATAAATATCAGATGGGAGGTAACATCCGGCAAGGTGACCGATATGAACCGGGCCATTTGCATAAGGCAGGGCTGAGGTAACCAGAATTCTTTTGTAATCTGTCATAGTTAAGACGCATTATATCAGCCGGTATTGACCGGTTGAGTCTGCAAAAATACCGTATCCATCGCAACGCCCCAATTTTTACAGACATCGGTTCCCTGGCTTAAATGGGTTTCTACAAATTTTCATATGACAGAATCGCTGGATAGGATTGATATACATTTGAAGTTTTAATCATCAAATGAAGCATTAATCATCAAAATAAAATTTATGAAATCAAGGATAACCGTATTAACACTTGGGGTGAAAGACCTTGAGAAGTCTGTCCATTTCTATCAGTCAGGCCTGGGGCTGATCACCCCGGGGATCATAGGAAGAGAATTCGAAAATGGTGCAGTAGCATTTTTCGATCTTGAGAACGGTCTTAAACTTGCTTTATGGCCAAAATCAAGTATTTCTGCTGACACGAATATTCCGGTTGTGCCTGCGAGTTCACTCGAGTTTACAATCGGCCATAATGTTGGCACAAAAGAAGAAGTGATTGAAGTTTTGAATGAGGTATCAAAGGCTGGTGGCAGAATCGTTAAATCGGCCCAGGATACTTTTTATGGAGGTTTTGCGGGATATTTTGCAGATCCCGATGATCATCTATGGGAGGTAGTCTGGAATCCTCAGTTTGAACTGACAGGTAGCTTCAGCTGAATCACCGATTTTTTTTACTTTTAAAGATGCATAGAAAAGCATTTCTCTCTTTTGTTACCGGTGCCCTCTCAATTCCATCTTTATCGTTTGCAAAAGACTTTGTGAAAGAAACTTCAACTTTTACTGTTCCACCATATCTTAAAAAAGGTGACCTTATTGGCATAACCTGCCCGGCGGGCTTTATTTCACATGAAGCTATCAGGCCTTCTATAAACCTGATGGAAAGCTGGGGTTATCGTATAAAAATTGGTAATACGGTGGGCAAGAGGGATTTTACTTTTGGTGGCTCCGACCAGGAACGCATGCTGGATTTGCAGGATATGATAGATGATCCGGAAGTCAGGGCTATCATGTGTGCCCGCGGTGGTTATGGAGCAGTCAGATTCATTGATCAGATAAAGTTTGACAAGATAAAAACCAATCCAAAATGGATCATCGGGTTTAGCGACATAACGGTGATCCATAGCCATCTGGCTGCAAATTTCCAGGTTGCTTCCATCCATTCAAAAATGTGTAATAGCTTTCCGGATGACTGGAACCTGGCTGATCCTATGCAGGTGGATACAATTTTATCGATCCGTGACGCGCTTAGTGGAAAGACGCGCGTATATAATACGATCCCTCATCCCCAGAACCGAAAAGGCATCGGCAGTGGTATATTGGTGGGTGGTAATTTGAAAACCCTTGAAACCCTCACGGGCACCCGGTCGGACCTCAATACTAAAAATTGTTTATTATTTGTAGAAGACACCAATGAAAACCTATACAGCATAGACAGGATGTTTCGTCATTTTAAACGTTGCGGAAAACTCGATCAGCTGGCCGGCATCATTATTGGAGGCTTCAAAATAAAACCTGATGATCCGGGTGAGGATTTTGGCAGAACATTATATGATATTGTCCGGGACCAGATCCGTGATTTCAATTACCCATTGTGTTTTGATTTTCCGGTGGGCCATCAAAAGAATAATTATGCACTGAAATGTGGTGTAAAACATGAATTGGATGTGAACGAAAAAAGTGTAACATTGAAAGAGTTGAGAGATTAATGGATAAAATGAATCATTACCGACAAACATACCTTTATAAGTAAGATTGGAAAGATCAATAAAATGCTGGTAGTTGGCAGGCTAAACAGATAATTTTAGCAAGCTGGAGAGATAAGATTGGCAAGCTAAAGTGATAAGCGTGGCAAACTAAAGAGATAAGTAATAATTCAAAGAATTAATAACATAACAATGATCCGGATTCCCCCATATCTGAGACCAGGCGATACCATAGGGATTGTATGCCCTGCCGGTTTTATGAATGCAGAAAAAGCAGCAACCTGTATACAAGTTCTGCAGGATTGGGGTTATAAAGTGAAAAGAGGGAAGACACTCGAAAGCAATTCAGCAAATTATTTTTCAGGCACTGATGAGGAGCGCTTAGAAGATCTCCAGTCAATGCTTGATGATGACAGCTTAAACGCGGTTTTATGCGCCAGGGGCGGTTATGGCACATCAAGAATCATAGACAGGCTGAGTTTTCGCAAGTTCAAAAAAAAACCGAAATGGATTATCGGCTTCAGTGATATAACCGTTTTACATGCACATATAAACCGGAATTACAAGATAGCGACGCTGCATGCCCCGATGGCGGCTGCATTTAATGATGACGGTTATATGAACGAATATGTGCTATCATTAAAACATGCAATGGAAGGCAAGTCCGCCGTTTATAGTAGTGTTCCTCACGTATTCAACAACAAGGGCAGGGCAACAGGGGAGTTGGTTGGTGGCAACCTCGCGCTTATTGTTCACATTCTGGGAACTCCATCAGAACTTAAAACCAAAGGCAAGATCCTTTTCCTGGAGGATATTGGAGAACAATTATACAGCATAGACAGGATGTTTGTGCAATTAAAAAGAACTGGTAAACTCGATCATCTTGCGGGGCTAATTATAGGAGGTTTCACTGACATGAAAGATACGGACAGGCCGTTTGGTAAAACGATCAACGAATTGATCCACGATCATGTGAAAGATTATGAATACCCGGTTTGTTTTGGTTTCCCGGTGAGTCATAATAAAGAAAATTATGCACTGAAAAGCGGGATCAGTTACGAGCTGAAGGTTGGAAAAATGAAAGTCACTTTGGGAGATTAACAGAAAATATCAAGTGAGTTTTACATTTATTTAAGAATTTATTTTGAGCTGTACTCATTTATTTAAGGAAAGCTTCGATAAGACTTAGTCAGGCTTTGAATATTAAAAGGCTTATGTAGGCCTGGGTCAGGCCTTGCTTTTTTAATGAAGGCTTAGGATTGAATCAAGTTTTGCGGTAAATGTCGGGAACCTGAAAAGATCATTATGGCTACCATCTTCGACTATGATAAATTCACTGCCTGGTTTCAGTAAAGGCTGAAGTCCTTTTGCGTTCCGCATTGGTATGACCCCGTCATCTTCACCGTGAAATATAGTTACCGGTGCATCCACTTTTTGAAGATATTGCCAGGTAGGGAACTGGTAGTGAATGATCTTATTAAACGGATAAATCGGGGCATAACTACTAAAAACTGAAGGCATGCTATAATAGGGTGTTTCCAGGATCAACCGTTTACAGTCCCTGATGGAAGCCAATTGCGCAGCAACACCGGAACCAAGTGAACGACCATAAATGATAATACTATCCGGTTTAAATCTCGCTCTTGCCAGTTTATAAAAAGTCAGTGCCCAATCGTACAAAACCTGTTCTGAAAAATTACCGGTGCTTTTGCCAAAACCCGGATAGTCTATCATCCATATTTCATAGCCATGTTTTGTAATCAAAGGTGCAATGCCTGTATACCTGTTTATGTTTTCGCGATTACCATGAAAATAAAGTACCACACCCTTCACTACGCTATCGGCAGTTTTAAACTGAACGATGTTCATTTTTGAGTTGGCATTATAAGGAATGTTCAACTCTTTGAAAGGCTGGGAAAATGAAAATTTATAATCCGGGGGCAGGCTTTTGGGATGAAGCAAAATATAATCCTGCAGATAATAAATCAGGATGCCTGTTGAAGCATAAATTAATATGATAATTCTTAGCCAGCGAAATACTTTTTTTCTGTTCATATCAGTACTGCAGAATATCCCTGATGAAGTTGTGATATTCGGGGAACGAAGTTAGGTTATTATGACCGCCACCGTCTATGCGTATCAATGTGATTTTATTTGGATTGATTTTTTGTAAAGCTTCGCTATGACGTATAGGAATCAACCAATCCCTTGTGCCATGAATAATATAAGTATGACAGTTCACGTGCCGGATCCATTTATCCGTACGGAGATGATAACGTAGCACCCATTTAAGGGGTAGGAGTGGAAGAAACCTTCCGACCACTTTTAGGAAATTGTAATATGGTGAATCAAGAATCAGGTAACGAGGTTTGTTTTCAGAAGCAATCTTGCAGGCAAATCCACTCCCAAGGCTTCTTCCATAAACAAGGATATGATGCTCTGTGTATTGTTCTGCCAGTTTCTGGTAAACAAATTGCATATCTCCCAACAGGTCAGCCTCGCTTCTTTTGCCGGTGCTTTTCCCGAATCCCCGGTAATCAGCAAGCACCACATCATAGCCATAGCGATAAAAATCTTTTGCATATTTACTCCAGCCCTTTATACTCCTCGTATTGCCATGCAGATAAAATATCAGGCCCAAAGGGTCCTTTCTGTAAAAATGCAGTCCGTTGATTCTTACCTTAGGACCGATATCAAAAAATAGTTCACGGAAAGGCACATCAAACCTGAACTGAAAATCCTGTTTGAGTTTTTCAGGCTTAAAAATAAAACGATCCTGAATAAAGTAGATCAGTATCCACAGCAAAACGACAGCCCCGATAACATAAACCCAGAAAACCATGTGAATATAGTTATGAGTTATGAGTGATGAGTTATGAGTGAGTTATGAGTTGTTTGAGTTATGAGTTAATTCTTAAATTTCCGGTTCGACTTTATCACTTATCAGTCGCCCATCACTCAAACAACTCATCACTACTTTCATAATTCATAACTCATAATTCATAATTCTATTGGGTGTATTCGCTTCAGTTTTAAGTTCGTAACCGGTGCTACGATCAGCGGGAATTTTTCAATTGTTACGTTGGCCGTATCGAGCCCAAATCCTTTTTCCTCAGACAAGCTAAGTTCTTTGAGCCAGAAGTACAATTTCATAACAACCCGTTCGAAAAATGGCAGTTCGTTATCCTGGCTTAGGTATTTTTCCATGACGATAAACTGGAAATCACCTACTACATTATTTCTCTCCAGCGACTCATACCGGCTCGTGATATTTACTTCCTTGTTTGCAACCAGGTCAGCTACCACCTTACGGAACATTAGGTTGATCTTTGGTTCCATACGGAAACCAAGCCTGAATTCCACCCGAATAATGTCATTTGGGATGATGTGATCCACTTTGTACTCACAGGTATAAGGATCATCGAGCGTGTCGACATGAACAAACCAATAGATATCTGACCGTTTCGGCTTTTTATTCAGGATAGAATAAATGATCTTATGTTCTATTTCCTTTGGGTTATTGGCACTGGTGAGATAAACCAGGTGAGTGGCATACTTAGGTACTGTTCTGTCATTGCTAAGTTCCTGGATTTGTGGAATATAATGTTCCAGCCTCACAAATTCCACGTAGCGGTTTTTGATCTTCCTGCTGCGGTACCAAACGTACATGATTCCAAACATCACACCACCCATTATCAGGGTGATATAACCACCATGAGTAAACTTTTGAAGCAGCGCAATCAGGTAAGCAGATTCAATGATGAAGTATCCGATCAGGAACACATAGATCCATACTGCCGGCACCCGTTTTCCAATCATATAATTAGCAAAAAGTATCGTGGTTGATATCATCGTCACGATAATTGCCAGTCCATAAGCTGCTTCCATTTTATTGGATTCCCGGAAATAAAGAACTACGCCGACGCAACCGATGAAAAGCAGCATGTTGATGCCGGGGATAAAAAGCTGACCTTTTTCTTCAGATGGATAGCGGATCTTGAATTTTGGCCAAAGGTTCAGCCGCATAGCTTCACTGATCAGGGTAAATGAACCGGAGATCATTGCCTGGCTGGCAATAATGGCAGCCGTGGTGGCTATTACAACCCCGGGGATTATAAACCAGTGTGGCATCAGATCATAAAATGCATTAATGCCCCTCAGTTTTCTTGCGGCTTCATCAACGGTGATACCACGGTAATTGGCAAGCAGATAAGCCCCCTGGCCGAAATAATTCAGCAGCAGGCAGCTTTTTACATAAAACCAGGAAGTGCGGATATTATCCCTGCCACAATGACCAAGATCACTATATAAAGCTTCGGCTCCGGTAGTACACAAAAACACGGCTCCCAATAGCCAGAATCCGCTTGGATAAGTCGCGAGGAAGTCGATGGCGTAATACGGGCTTAAGGCCTTAAAGATTGAAGGGTCATCAAATAAATGGTACACACCCAGTATTGCCAGCATGGTAAACCAGATGAACATGATGGGACCAAATAGCTTCCCGATGGCAGTTGTGCCGAATTGCTGAAGGAAAAAAAACAAAACTAGAATGCTGATAACAATGATCACGATTGTGTTATCGTGTCTGCCGAGTTCTCTCAGCACGGGTAATTCGCGCAGGCCTTCGATAGCCGAAGTTATAGAGATAGGAGGTGTAATAATTCCATCAGCCAGCAAAGCTGCACCACCAAGCATTGCCGGGAGCACCAGCCATTTTTTTTGACGTCTTACCAGGGCATACAGTGCAAAAGTGCCACCTTCCCCACGATTGTCTGCCTTAAGAACCAGCGTAACATATTTAATTGTCGTTTGCAGCGTCAGGGTCCATATAATGCATGAAAGACTTCCGACGATCAAAGATTCTGTAATAGTTCTGTCTGAAATGATTGCGTTGAAAACGTAAAGAGGAGATGTTCCTATGTCGCCGTAAATAATACCGAGCGCTATGATTAAACCCGCTGCGGTGACCTTGTTCGTCTGTTTGCCCACGATAAAATAGTTAAGTGTGGCTAGGGTGAAAGGGTTAATTTAACAAAATTGCGCCAGGATCACCGGCGCCGTACAAAGGTATACGGAAAAAAACTATTTAACAGATGTTTTATGTCTGCCTGCCAACAGATCCTGACCTAACCGCATCTTATAATTTTGCGTATATTTTAGAAGGCTAAAATAGAAGGCTAAAATGCGTATATTATAAAAGCCTAAAAATGGTGTCAAATTTTGGGAACCCGTACCGTAATGCTTAATTTGGCATAGTGAGGATATTTTCATAATTCATAACTAATAATTCATATCTCTCTTCAACAAACTTGTATGTATTATAAACCTTTCCTTCTTTCATTTTTCCTCTTAGCCTGTTTTTCATTTGCGGGGATGTCACAAAGAATATATTATTCAGAGCCCGAGCGTGAAGACAGCCGCAGAACAAATTTTGATATCATCGGTAAGGTTGGCAACAATATACTTGTCTTCAAAAATAACCGCACAGAGAACGACATCTGTGTTTATGATGGGGAAATGAAACTGGTGGACAGGATAGACCTCAACAAAAGTAATCGCTGGGTGAATGTTGACTTTATCCCTTATCCAGACCATGCCTGGATGATCTATCAATACCAGGATAAAAATATCCTTTATTGTATGGGTGTGAAGCTGAACAGCCAGGGAAAAATGATGGAGGATCCCATTGAACTTGATACTACCAAGATAGGCTGGTCGGCTAATAACAAGATCTATTCGACCATCTTCAGCGACGACAAAAAGAAAATAATGATCTTTAAGATCAACAGCAAAAATCAAAAGAATTTTGTTTTCACCACACTGTTATTTGATGAAGAGCTAAAGCTTCAGACCAAGCACCGTATCAGCATGCCCATGGAGGAGAAGAATGATTACTTCACCGATTTCCTCCTTGATAATGAAGGTGAGATGGTGTTCGGGAAATTCATCCGTAAGGGAAACAATGATTTTATTTCGGACCTTAAACTTGGTGTGAAACCGCATGATAAGGAAGAGTTTATCATGCTTGATCTGAAAACCGGTGACCGGATACTCGACGAGATCAAGATCAAGGTGGATAATACCAATAAGCGTTTTTTATTCAGCGGGTTCTTCTATAAACAGAAAAGGGGAAATATTGAAGGTCTCTATACTGTTGTCTGGGACAAAGCTATTAACGGCATCCGCAAAGAAACCACTATAGGCTTTTCGGATGATCTGCGTCGGACAGCCAAAGGTCCCGACGCCAATATCAGGCTTGCTTTCAATGATTATTTTATCAAAAATATCATCACCCGCAAAGATGGCGGCTACCTGCTTATTAGCGAATCGATGTATACCAGTTCAAGAGGCAACTCTTTTAACAGATGGGATTATATGGGTTGGAACAATCCCTGGGGTGGAGGATTCAGTTCACCAAACTATTATTACTCGCCTTTTTACAGCCCTTATGGTTATGGTTCGCCATGGAACAGGTTTGGCGGCAGCCAGTCGACCCGTTATCATGCTGAAAATATTATGATCATCTCTTTTGATATGGATGGAGGGGTAGAATGGACAAATATCATCCCCAAAACCCAATATGATGATGAAAGCGACGCACTTATTTCCAACCAGATTATGAACACCGGCGGCGAACTTCATTTCCTGTTTAATCAATACGAAAAAAGGACCCTGTTGCTGAATGATCAGAGCATTAGCCCGGATGGCAAGATTACCCGGCGCCCTACACTTAAGAACCTGGAACGGGGAGTGGAATTTATGCCACGATATGGAAAACAGATCAGTGCAAGGGCAATGGTTGTCCCCTGCCAGTACCGCAATTACCTGACGTTTGCCAAAATAGAATTCTAACTTTTCACCCGGTAGATACTTCCAATTAGTAAACCGAAAAATTCAGTCGATTTTTCACGCGAATGATTGAATTTGATGGAGTTAATTGTAATATTGAGTTAAATATCCTCTGTGATTGGCATTTTCAGGCAAAAAAACCAGGGCAATGCGGTAATACTTATCATTTATGGGATGCTGCTTAAATTCGGCATGTTCCTGCATCCGTCAGGACCCGTACGTCACCCCGGGGATGACCACTATCTTTACACCTGGTTGCTCGACTATCTTGAGCCGTTGAGGCTACCCGCAATCATCTATACCATCGTCAGTTTCATTTTGTTGTATTTGCAGGCAACACTTTTCAACAGGATCTGTAATGAGCTGAAAATGTTGCCGAAGCCGAATTTTCTGCCGGCTATGTCCTATTTGTTGTTAACCTCCCTGTTTCCCGAATGGAACTATTTCTCGGCCCCGCTTATCATCAACCTGTTCCTGATCTGGATCTTTTACAGGATGACGAACCTTTATAATACACCAAAACCGGTTGCGTCCATTTTTAATATAGGGATGATACTCGGTGTGGTGACCTTATTATATCAACCGGCAATAGTGTTTGTGTTGCTTTTACTGCTGGCGCTGTATATTATGCGTCCGTTCCGCATCCAGGAATGGCTGATAGGTTTACTGGGAATCAGTGCGCCATATTATTTCCTTCTTTTAATACTATATTTTCAAAACGAATGGCATTGGCGTCAGATGCTCCCTACGATCTCTTTCAGGTTGCCGACCATGCCTTCATCCCTGGCAGTCACTTTCAGTATTGTTCTGCTTGTAATTCCGTTTATAATAGGGGGAATATTCGTTCAGAATAATCTGAATAAAATGCTGATCCAGGGCAGGAAAAACTGGAGTTTGCTTTTGTTATTCCTCATTATGTCTTTGCTTATAATCGTTGTAAACGGCGGTGAGAATAATTATGTAAACTGGGCTCTTTCCGTGATGCCTTTGGCTGCTTTCCACGCTGCTGCTTATTATTACCCAATAAATAAATGGTTCCCCGTGGTGATGCACTGGATGATTTTCGCTTTTGCCATTTACGTCAATTATTTCCTTCCCTGATTTTCTTATCTTTGACCTCTTCAACCAAATGCTTAAAATGAAATTCGGAGTTGTAGTTTTTCCGGGGTCCAATTGTGACAGAGATATGCAGGAAGCGCTGCAAAATGATCTAAACCAGGAAGTTTTGATGCTTTGGCACAAAGACAAGTCCCTGGCCGCTTTTGCACAGGATGATTGTATTGTTTTGCCAGGTGGGTTTTCGTATGGTGATTATCTCCGCTGCGGAGCTATTGCAAGGTTCAGCCCGATGATGCAAAGTGTAATTGAATTTGCAAAAGCCGGTGGAAAAGTGTTGGGTGTTTGTAACGGCTTCCAGATTTTATGCGAATCGCACCTGCTTCCAGGGGTGCTGCTGCGAAATGCAAATCAGCAGTTCGTATGCAAAAACATTTATCTCCGTAGCCCGGAATCTGAGCAGGTTTACAAACTGCCGGTTGCACATGGCGAAGGTCGCTATTATGCAACTGAAAACGTCATTGACGAACTGGAAGAAAATGGCCAGGTGCTTTACCGTTATTGCGATGAACAAGGAAATATCACCAATGAAGTGAATCCTAATGGAATCGTAAATCCCAACGGTGCAACCCGTAACATCGCCGGAATCTGTAATAAAGAAAGAAATGTCTTTGGTATGATGCCCCATCCTGAACGTGCCTGTTCTTCCAGTCTTGGGAATACGGACGGTCGTTTGATCCTGGAGTCGCTTTTCGCTGTAAGACCATCTGAAATTGTAAAACCTGTAACAGATCTGGTCAATTTTTAGTCTTTTATTAGCATAATAAGATAGAATTTTGAGCACAGATTTGAGTTATATAGCTAAACATAGTTTATGAAGCAGTTTTTACTTATTGGTTTTCTTCTTTTCTCATGTTTTTTGTCGATAGCCCAGTCCGGGAAGCAGGTTAAGTGGTCTTTTGCTGCGAAAAAAATTGCAGATAAAACTTATGAGGTCCATATGACTGCCGACATCAATTCCAACTGGCATATGTATGCGCAGAACGCCGGCGAAGGCCCTCTGTCAACAGCTTTTAATTTCACAAAAAATCCACTGCTCAGCTTTGACGGGAACGTTAAGGAAGTTGGTAAGATGAAAAAGGTCTATGAAGACGCGTTCAAGTCAGAAGTAAGGTTCTACGAAAAGTCTGTAAATTTTATTCAGGTAGTCAAGGTTCGTGGAACTGCAAAAACCAATCTTGCAGGGAAAGTAGAGTTTATGGTTTGTGATGATAAGCAGTGTTTACCGCCCACCGAAATTCCATTCGCTGTAAACATAGGCGGATGATGACACGCGTTTTTCTATTTACAATTTGTTTATTATTTACTTATGCAATAGTTGCGGCACAGGATTCTGCCGTTTTTAAATGGGAGGTCAGCAGTCAGAAGATTGCAGACAAAACATATAAGCTGAATTTTACTACCCCGGGCTTAGCGGCCTGGGATCTTTATGGTCCGAACGAAATTATCTCTGAAGTTCCCGCTGTGGAAATCGCGTTCTCAGACTCTTCTATACAGGCGCTAAAGCCCTTCGAGGAAAAAGGCAGCCCACAAAGTATTAAATCTGCGCTTTTTGATAACGCGACTTTTAAGGTCTATAATGGAGAAGCCAATTTTGCGGTCACCTTGAAGTTTGCTGGCAAAGTTCCTGAAACCCTGATTGGAACCATGAGCTATACTTATGGCAGGGGAGAAGCTTTTTACCCGTTGACCCCAATGCCCTTTTCGGTTGCACTTGAAGGCGGAACAAAATCGGAAACGCGAATTTTAATTAATAGTTTCGATTTAAATAACCCGGTTAGTGATTGTGGGGATGAAGGCACCGAGGGCAAGGGCTTGTTTGGGATCTTTATGCTCGGTTTATTGGGAGGGTTTATTGCTTTATTAACCCCATGTGTGTTCCCGTTAATTCCACTTACCGTTTCATTTTTTACAAAGCAGTCTCAAAGCCGCTCAAAAGGTATAAGGAATGCGCTTGTTTATGGTGGTTTCATCTTCCTGATCTATATATTACTTAGTCTTCCTTTTCACCTTATAGGTGAAGGCAACCCCGAAATATTGAATAATATTTCCACGAATGTTTGGCTAAACCTCCTGTTTTTTGTTGTATTCGTTGTATTCGCGATTTCATTTTTTGGATACTTTGAAATTACGCTGCCCGGAAGCGTATCGAATACAGCTGGTTCTAAATCGAGTGGTTCCAACTTCGCAGGGATCTTTTTTATGGCGCTTACCCTTGCCATCGTTTCATTTTCCTGTACAGGGCCTATCCTGGGCTCCCTGTTAGTAGGAGCTTTGTCAAGTAATGGCGGTCCAATGCAACTGACTTTTGGTATGGGTGGATTTGGATTCGGCCTGGCTTTACCGTTTGCAATCTTCGCGATGTTTCCCGGTTGGTTGCAATCGCTACCAAAATCGGGCGGATGGCTCAACACCGTTAAAGTCGTATTGGGATTCCTGGAACTTGCAATGGCAATAAAATTTTTATCAAACGCCGACCTGGTTGAACAATGGGGCCTTGTAAAAAGAGAAATTTTTATAGGCGCCTGGATCATTATCGGAATTTTGCTGGTTCTCTATCTTTTTGGAAAAATCAAGTTCCCGCATGATAGCCCGATCGGAAAGTTTAGTGCAACCAGGTGGGTATTTATAGCCATGTTTGCAGGGTTTACCCTCTATCTTATCCCGGGTGTTACGAACTCAAAAGCTGCTAATCTTTCATTGATCAGTGGTTTTCCCCCACCACTTTGTTACAGCGTTTATGGCAAGCCGGTGAACTGTGAAACGGGCATTGAACCACTGAGGGATTATGAAGAAGCAGTAAGGTTAGCGAAACAGCAAAACAAGCCGGTATTGATAGATTTTACAGGATGGGCCTGTGTGAACTGCCGGCGAATGGAAGAGAATGTTTGGACGGATGAAAAAGTGGGATCGTTGATGAAAAACGAATTTGTGGTTGTGTCGCTATACGTTGACGAACGCAAAACACTTCCCGCTGCTGACCAGATAAATTATAGGACGAAAAACGAAACGCTTAAACAGATCCTGACTGTGGGTGATAAATGGGCGACCTTCCAATCGGAAAATTTTAACGCAGTTGCTCAACCGCAGTATGCGATAATCAGCCCGGACGAAAAAATCCTCACCAAAACAAAAGGATACACTCCTAACTCCTCTGAGTTTGCGGAATGGCTCAGTTGTGGGGTAAACGCCTTTAAAAAGAAGTGATGAGTTATGAGTTATGAGTGAGTTATGAGTGAGTTATGAGTGAGTTATGAGTGAGTTATGAGTGAGTTATGAGTTAAGAGAGTTTTGGATTCGCTTTATGAGTGCATCCTCGATAACTCATCACTTTATCATTCAAAACTCACTCATCACTCATCACTGAATATCGGGTATAAATAAAAAAAGACCTCTTCTTTCGACAGAGGTCTTTTTAATTAGGCGTCATTCTGCAACAACCTTCCAAACAGCAAGCAAATTTAATAAAAGAGTTTAGAGGGAGCCACAGAATGACAATATCGTGGCGTATAATTTTCTTCAAATTTAAGCATTCGATCCGTTCCCTTTTTACGGCCGCTGTTAAAATTTTATAGAAAACTTTTACTTTAATCTAATTATAATCTTTATTATAATCTTTCGTACTGATTATAATGCAATTTTTTTCTGGGTCATCATCTTACGCAGATTGATAAGTCCATAGCGCATCCTTCCAAGAGCAGTATTGATGCTGCAGTTAGTAAGAGAAGCGATTTCCTTGAAACTTAGATCAGCATAATGACGTAGAATGATTACTTCACGTTGATCTTCTGGTAACAAATCAAGCATCTGTCTTACGCGGTCGTGGCTCTGACGTTTCATCATTTTAACGTCTGCACCATCTTCGGTAAAGTTGATTACTTCAAAAATGTCCCGATCATCGCTGGTTTTAATAGCAGGGGTACGTTTTACTTTCCTGAAATGATCTACACAAAGATTGTGCGCGATACGCATTGCCCACGGAAGGAATTTTCCTTCTTCAGTGTAACGGCCACCGCGGATTGTGTCGATAATTTTAATTAAAACGTCCTGGAAGATGTCTTCCGCGAGATACTTGTCCTTAACGAGGAACAGAATGGAAGTGTACATCTTGTCTTTGTGGCGGATAACTAATGTTTCCAGCGCATACAAATTACCATCCTTGAAATCATGGATGAGTTCGTGATCGGTCTTAGTACGTAAAGAATTCATAACTTCTACGGGTTTTTGAAGGTGATAGGATATTAAAAATTGTGAAAATGGATTTTGTGTGAAACGGCTTTTCTTAATAAGTAGAAGTGGGGATCTCGATAGGCGATGTATTTAGTTTTCGTATTTATTGTACAAATTACCGTTTAAAGATATTAACTTTTTGCAGAAAACAAAACTTTAGCAATCTTTTTAGAGATTATACCCAATCTCCATGAATATTTCTACTTAAAAACCAGCTTCGATCGAATAAATTTGCAGTCCAGATATGCCAGTAAAGACAAAAAAGCCAAAAGCGGCCAGCGAATCAGTACTAAGATCTTCCGATAACATATATATAAAAGGTGCAAGGGTTCATAATCTAAAGAATATTTCAGTTGAAATTCCCCGGAATAAGTTGATTGTAGTCACGGGAGTTTCCGGTTCCGGGAAATCCTCACTCACCATTGATACATTATTTGCTGAAGGTCAGCGGAGATATGCCGAAAGTTTAAGCGCTTATGCCCGCCAGTTCATGGCTCGGATGAGCAAACCGGACGTAGATTTTATCAAAGGGCTCTGTCCTGCTATCGCCATTGAACAAAAGGTAGTGACGAGAACCCCTCGATCTACGGTCGGAAGTATGACCGAAATTTATGATTACCTGCGACTTTTGTTCGCACGGGCAGGGAAAACCATTTCCCCCGTTTCGGGCCGGGAAGTAAAAAAAGACGATGTAGCAGACGTTGTAAAAACCATTAGTGCGCTGAAAACCGACGACAAGGTACTTATCCTTGTTCCTTTCAGGCAACATGCGAACCGGCAAACGACCGAAGAATTAAATATACTCTTACAAAAAGGGTTTTCAAGGTTATACCAGGCACCAAAGCCTAAATCAAAGGGCACCGGTGAAGTCATGAGGCTCGAAGAACTGCTGGAAACACCATCCTGGAAGCCTGATATTTATACTTACCTGTTAATTGACCGCCTTGTTGTAAAAGAATTTGACGAAGATGATCTGCACCGGATCGCCGATTCTGCCGGTACGGCGTTTTATGAAGGCGAAGGCGAGCTGACACTTGAAATAAACAGTACAACAAAACTTCCATTCTCAAATAAATTTGAACTGGACGGAATTGTGTTCGAAGAACCGGTTCCAAACCTGTTTTCATTTAATAACCCGTTTGGCGCCTGCCCGGTCTGCGAAGGATTCAGCATGGTTTTGGGTATAGATGCTGACCTGGTAATACCAGACAAACGGCTAAGCGTATACGAAAGCGCTGTAGCGCCCTGGAGAGGAGAAAAACTCAGTTTGTGGAAAGACCAGTTTATAAAAGCTGCGAAAAAATTCGACTTCCCGGTTCATAAACCGATCATGGACCTTAACAAAGAACAATACAGGGTACTTTGGGAAGGGAATGAATTTGTGGAAGGGATCAATGCATTTTTTAAAGAAGTTGAGCAAAACCTTTATAAGGTGCAATACCGGGTATTGCTTTCCAGATATCGTGGGCGGACAAGTTGCCCCGAATGCAATGGATACCGGCTGCGCAAGGAAGCTTTGTATATCCAGATTTCGGGTAAGCATATAGGTGAGTTATGTGAGATGCAGGTAAAAGATTTATCCAAATGGTTTGAGACACTAACGCTGACCGAATACCAGGCACAGGTTTCAAAAAGAATTCTTATTGAAATCAATCATCGTTTAAAAACGTTACTGGATGTTGGATTGGGTTATCTCACGCTAAACCGGCTTGCAAATTCCCTGAGTGGAGGCGAAAGTCAAAGGATACAGCTAACGCGTTCGCTTGGATCTAATCTGACCAATTCTTTATACATACTGGATGAACCATCGATCGGCCTTCATTCCCGCGATACAGAAAGATTGATCCGGGTTTTGAAAGAACTCAGGGATCTTGGAAATACGGTTGTTGTTGTTGAACATGATGAGATGATGATGCGGGAGGCCGATCATATCATTGATATGGGACCACTCGCTTCTCACCTCGGTGGTGAAGTGGTAGCCAGCGGCAATTATGACGAGATAACTGCGCATCCTGATAGTCTTACTGGTAAATACCTGACAGGCAAACTCAAAATTGAGCCGCCGGCACAGGTACGTAAATGGAAAAGATCAATCGTTGTTGAAGGCGGAAGACAAAATAATTTACAGGATGTGACCGCAGTATTTCCACTTGATTTGTTATGCGTGGTAAGCGGTGTAAGCGGTAGTGGAAAAACCACCTTGGTTAAACAGGTGCTTTATCCCGCCTTACGCAAGATGAAAGGCGAATTTAGCGATAAGGTCGGTATTCATAAATTGATCAGCGGTGATGTGGATTATATCTCGCAGATCGAAATGGTTGATCAGAATCCTATTGGAAAGTCTTCAAGGAGTAACCCGGTGACTTATATAAAAGCATATGATGAGATACGTGATCTTTATGCGAAGCAGCCATTAAGTAAAATGCGTGGATTTCAACCAAAGCATTTTTCTTTCAATGTTGATGGTGGACGTTGTGACACCTGTAAGGGTGAAGGCGAACAGGTTGTTGAAATGCAGTTCCTGGCTGATGTTCATCTTACCTGCGAGTCTTGCGGCGGCAAACGTTTTAAAGAAGAAGTGCTGGAAGTGACTTACAAAGGCAAAAACATTTATGAATTGCTGGAACTGAGTGTCGATGAATCCCTTGAGTTTTTCAAAGATGAGAAAGATATCTTCCCAAAAATAAAACCTTTGAGTGATGTGGGGCTTGGCTATGTGAAACTTGGCCAGTCTTCGGATACGCTATCAGGTGGAGAGGCACAAAGGGTAAAACTGGCTTCTTTCCTGGTTAAGGGTAAATCACAGGGCCATATTTTATTCATTTTTGATGAACCAACAACTGGTTTGCATTTTCACGATATCAAAAAATTACTCGGTTCTTTCCAGGCTCTGATTGGACAGGGGCATTCTATACTCGTGATTGAACACAATACTGATGTTATTAAGTCTGCCGATTGGGTGATTGACCTGGGGCCTGAAGCGGGCGATGGTGGAGGAAGTATAATTTACGCGGGTGTGCCCGAAGGTTTGAAGAAAGTAAAAGGCAGTTATACGGCTAAGTATTTATAGTACGCGCTAAAAACAAAAGGCCGGAGTTTCGAAGAACTCCGGCCTTTTGAATATGTAGCTTAAAGTAATTATTCTTTAACAAGTTTGTAGCGAAGATCTTTAACCTGCAGGATATATACACCCTTTGGTAAGTTCGCATCTATTGCAATCGAGTTGGCTCCTGTTACGCTGTAGCTAACTTCTTTACCTGCTACGTTGAACACGCGGATGTTGTTTTTGTTAACATCAGAAGCGTTGATTCCTTTTAACTGTACGTCAGAACGGAATGGATTAGGGAAAACAGAAAGTGTAGTTGAAGCGCCGGATCCACCATTTACATACACAACTTTAGAGTATGAATTTTTACCATCGAGATCAACAAGTTTCAATCTGTAATATCCTGTTCCGGCAAAATTTTTGTCGTCAAAAGAATATTTCAGTGGATTAGCTGAATTACCTGCAGCCTTAACTGTTCCGATGGTATTGAAGTTTTTACCATCGCCGCTTTTTTCAACGCCATAATGTGAAGCCATTGATTCAAGCTCTGAAGTCCAGTTCAAAACTACACCTGATCCCTGAAGATTTGCGTTAAAAGCTGATAATTTGATTGGAAGCGGAGCATTGAATGCAATTTGATTAATACAAACATTGCCATTCAATTTCACTTCAACGCTGATAAAAGGTTCACCGACCTGGTCACAAGGGAAAGAAATCACACCACGTGCAGGGCGGGTGCCGGTTCCGGACAGTGTCCAGGTGGCAGTACCAATTGTTAGATTTGAACCAGCACCTATGTATGCTTCAATAGCGCCACCAAACCACTCCGCTGGAGCGAGTACAACGATACGGCAATTAGTAGAACCGGGCCAGTTACTTCCTTCGACCGAAGCAAGAATGGCACCGTCGGCACAATTCTGGGCTTGCGCTGAAACGCTGCCGGAAAAAGCAAGTGATAAAATAGAAAGGCTGAGAATAGAGTAAAATTTCTTCATGTACATTAAAGTTAAATATTATATAAGTGGTTTCGAATACAAATGAATGTAAAGTCGTGAGTTTACCACAAGGAGGATTGGTGTTGGCCTTTAATGTAGGAAGATTGGTAGTAGCTGTTTAAATAGGGGATGTGGATCTTTGAGATTTCCAGGGAGTGGATTAGACAAGGCTAAAGTAGAACAAATAAAAATGATGTGCAAGTCCCGGGGATTAATTTTTTTTTTAAGGCTCAATTCGTGGTAATCAATTTACTGATAGCAGTTTAAACAGCCAAAACCGACTATGTTTTTCAGGGTTGCAATTTGTTTCAAAGGATTCACAGGCACCATAAAGCAAGCTGTAATTATGCTTTGTGACTGACTTTATCCTGTTTTAACATAATATCAGCACACATTCAGTTTTCTTTGCAGAAACACCAGAGATGTTGAGAAGGTTAATTCTGATACTTATTATAATAATACCTGCACGGGTTATAGCCCAGGAAGTAAACGTGAATGAGCTGGCTGCCATGGTTAATATGGACCATATTGGAATCGATACCCTGATGAAGAAAAAGGGTTATCGCCTGATGCAAAAAGATGTTGACTCAGTAAGCGAAGAGTATTATTACAGCCATCTCGAAAGAAACGAGCAGTCACCTACCTGGGTTCGGGCGCTTTCCTATGTTGATGTAAATCTGAAAGATATTAAAAGCCGGGTGCTGACTTACCGCACTTATAACAGGGACGAATACCAGAAAATGATGTCAGCGCTGCTTGGAAAAGGCTATAAAACCAAAAATGTATTTGAATTCAAGGATTCCAAACACACCGTTTTCGACAACGGTAAACAACCCGTGCGTGTAAAAGTTAACAATAACAAGATGGAGAATGGGCGGTGGATCAAATCTTACGAATTTGAACTGGGACGGTAGGTAATAAGTGGTGAGTGGTGAGTGGTGAGTGGTGAGTTTAGTTATAAATTTTTGAGTTATGTTAGTTCTCACACCACTCACAACTCACCACTACTTTCATAATTCATAATTCATAACTCATAACTTTCTTATCGGAGTCTGTCCAGACTTTTTATCAGTTTCTGATCTTTATAAATCCCTCTTGAAGCCAGAATCAGGAAAACGGGCACAATAAATACCATCGGTGATGTAAGAACGAAGCTACCTTCCACAAACTTTTTTAGTTCACCGAAAAACAATACTATGTTGACTATCGAAAGCAGGATAGCGAAAATGGTCAGTTTCATCTGGAGTTTTCGGTCCTTGTAAAGAAATACGATCACCAGGATCCCGGTTCCGAGAAGAAAGGTCAGGATCATCAGCCAGATATTGCTCATCGCAGTGAGGTTTTCAAAAAGACGGGTCTGATCTGCCTGGACCACATTACCGCTGTAAAATGATAACTTGAGTGTAAGAAAACAGGCTGCTGCAGCCAGCAGCAGCCATATTGATTGAACACGTTGAAGCATTTGGATAAATATTATAGGTGTCGATTAATTCCGAAGATAACCATTCAATCTATCATCAGCCCAACTCGGGATACAGGGAAAACTGATCCATGAAGGCATTTACATCTTTTGCAAGTTTTTCCAGTAAAGCCTCGTTATCGGCATTGGTCAGTGCTTTGTCAATAAATTCAACCACGGTTGCCATGTGTTTCTCTGTCATCCCACGGGTTGTGATTGCCGGAACTCCAACACGGATACCGGATGTGATGAATGCTGATTTATCATCGTAGGGTACCATGTTTTTATTTAAAGTGATATCCGCTTTGCCAAGCACCTGTTCTGCTTTTTTACCACTGATATTTTTGTTTCTGAGGTCAATAAGCATCAGATGGTTATCTGTACCACCAGAAACAATATTATATCCTTTCGAAACAAATAAACCAGACATTGCCTGCGCGTTGGCTACAATCTGTTTAGCATAGGAAGTGAATTCGTCGCTCAGCAATTCACCGAATGCAATAGCTTTCGCAGCGATTACATGCTCAAGCGGTCCTCCCTGGGTGCCCGGGAACACGGCCATATCCAGGAGGTTGCTCATCATTTTGATATTACCCTTGGTGTCTTTCTGACCAAACGGATTTTCAAAATCCTTTTTCATCAGGATGATACCACCTCTTGGCCCACGTAAGGTTTTGTGGGTGGTTGAAGTAACAAAATGACAATGATCGAACGGTGAACTGAGCAGATCTTTTGCGATCAGCCCGGCCGGATGCGCCATATCACACATAACAAAAGCCCCTATACTGTCTGCGATGTTACGTATCCTTGCATAATCCCAGTCTCGGCTGTAAGCGGAAGCGCCGCAAATAATAACTTTTGGCTTTTCCGCTTTTGCTACTTTCTCCATCATGTCATAATCAACCAGGCCATCTTCTCTTTTTACACCATAAAAATGGGGTTGATATAATTTGCCTGAGAAATTCACAGCCGATCCATGGGTAAGATGGCCTCCCATGCTCAGATCGAGACCCAGGATCTTATCACCGGGCTGGATAATGGCGAGTAAAAGTGCTGCATTTGCCTGGGCACCCGAATGGGGCTGAACATTGGCATAATCGCAGTTAAAAGCTTGTTTGACACGATCAATAGCAAGTTGCTCAGTCTGATCCACAATTTCACATCCACCATAATATCTTCTGCCAGGATAACCTTCTGCATACTTATTGGTCATAACGCCACCCATCGCCTGCATAACCTGTAGCGAGGTAAAGTTTTCAGAAGCGATCAATTCTATACCACGGCGCTGGCGTTCAAGTTCCTTGCGAATGAGGTCAAATACCTGGGTGTCTTTTTGCATGATTTATAAATATTAAGAGTAGGTCTTTTAAATTCACCGCAAAAATAAACCTAAGGAAATAACCCCCAAGATTATTTCTTATCAAAATTCACTATTTTCACACGCCTTAAGGGAGGGTCTTACCAGTTTAAACACCAGGAATGGCCTTTACTGATTAGTAGTATGGCTATCGTAGCGTTCGGACGGCCATGGTGTCAAACACTAAACAAATGAAAGCAATAATCCCAGTAGCTGGCGCAGGAACGAAGCTACGTCCTCATACATATACACAACCCAAAGCACTTATACCACTTGCCGGGAAAACAATCCTCAGCATTATCGTGGACCAGCTGAAGGAGGCAGGGATCTCAGAATTCATTTTCATTGTTGGTTACCTGGGGGAAAAAATCAAAGATTATATAAGAGAAAAATATCCTGATCTGCAAAGTCATTTTGTTCACCAGGCAGACAGGCATGGTATTGCTCATGCAATACAGCTTACCAGGGAGCTGGTAGCTGATGATGAAATATTCGTGGTGCTGGGCGATACCATCTGCGAATATGATGTAAAGGAACTTTTGAACGTTCCATATTCTGTGTTGGCTGTTAAAAGGGTGGATGATCCCCGCGATTTCGGTGTGGCAGAAATTGGAGAGGACGGCCTGATCAGCCGGGTGGTTGAAAAACCACAGATTCCAAAATCAAACATGGCGCTTGTTGGAATCTACCGGATAAAAGAAACTTCAATATTATTTGACTGTATTGAAAACAATATAAGAAACGGTATTCGTAGCCGTGGCGAATTCAGCATCACCGACGCGATTGAATGTATGATTAGCCAGGGCGCAAAATTCAAGTCATTCAAGGTTCAAAACTGGTTCGACTGTGGTAAAAAAGAAACCCTGCTTGAATCAAATGCCATCCTCCTGAAAAAATTCGGGGGAGTTATCGCCGACGATCATCAGTTCGAGAATACCATCATTGTACCACCAGTCAGCATTTCATCGGGATGCGATATCAAAAATTCCATTATCGGCCCAAACGTGACAATCGGTGAAAGAACAACAGTCAGCTATTCCATCATAAAAAATTCCATTATCGGGTCCTTCGCGGACCTCTACGATATAGTTTTGACCCACTCCCTGATTGGGAGCGATACCGAAGTAAAAGGAGAGGCCAGAAGCCTGAATATCGGCGACAACACTGAGATTGATCTTGGTGAATCATGATAAGTTGTAAGAATATCTTTTTTACCTGCTTTGTGTGGTGAAATAATTGAAGTAACTTTCTGAGAGGAAGTGCAACATATCCCTAATAGTTGTTGTCTTTATTCAAATGCCCTCAAAACCTGTTATATGAAAGGCGTCAAAAAAATACTTCTTTCCCTTTCTTTCCTGCCACTGAGCCTTTTTGTAAAGGCCAATGAGTTGCCAATAGCCGGATTTGGGAAATCCGAGCCGGTTTTGCATGGCAGCATTACGGATGCTTCAACAAAAAAGCCTGTTGCAGGTGTACTTGTTGTTGTAATGGGATCACGTAACAGTGATAAGAGAGAATATACAACTGACGCAAGTGGCAACTTTAAAGTTAATCAAATGCCATCCGGTGAAGTAACAATCGTTCTTGAAAAGAAGGGTTATAAAAGCTGTCGTCGTGAAGGTGTTATCATCAAAGAAGGTCTCACCCTAAAGTTAAACATGGACCTTAAATCAGAAGACAGGGGAGAAGACAGTGATTATTTTCATCCAATGATGCGAATGATGGACTTCAACTGAATTATGAATTATGAGTTATGAGACGAGTGATGAAAGAGAGTGATGAATGTGTCTGTTGAGTGAGTGCGGTTATTTGATTTTGTTTCTAAAATTCCCCTTTATATTTTTTTATAGGCTTCTTTGCTAAAATTCGAATCTCAACGCTTCGGGATATATTAATAGTTTAAGCTTTTTTCTGTATAATCTTAATCGTATCGACGATTCTGTATTCACTCCAGTGGGCCTTCACTCTGCTCGACTTTGATAGTTTTCATTGGCAGTCTAAAGTCAATTTAGCTCTCCAAATTTTATTGTAGCTAACATATCCAGAATGGAACTCCCACACTTCTATCCAGGCCGCATTTGATAATAATCATATCCAATTAACAAATTACCTATTTGACATTCATAACTCAATTCATTCATAACTGCACTCACCACTTACCACTCACCACTTTCTACCCCACTCACAGCTCACCACTAAAAAACACAGGGCTGAGAACAGCCCCGATTTCTAACAGTCACATGAGAGAAAAATTTTTGTAAGAATTTATGCGATTGAATAGTTAAGCGATCGAATAGTTATGCGATCAATCTACTTTGGATTGCTTGCTATCGATGTTGAAACGTCCATTCTCTTTTTTTATAGTGATATTATTTTTCAGATACTTTCTGTATTTCGCCGTCACAGCATCTGTTTGTTTTTTATCATTGATAAAAATTGAACCATCCCGGTAAACTATTTTATAATCATTCTTTGTATCAACTAAACCTTCTTTTTCCATTGAATAGATCATATCCTGGTATCCGCGGATCTCTTTTTTCGCCTCCTGGATATCAGTTTTAGCATTATCCAGTTCTTTTTTAAAATCTTTGTTTTCAGCTTTTAATTCTTCCTTTGCTTTTTTCAGTTCGACCTTCACTGCATCCATTGCTTCGTTTATTTCTTCAGTGTTGAGATCCTTTATTTCAGCTAGTTCCCTATCGAGTTCTACTTTTACTTCATTCATTGCTTTTTGAATTACATCAGTATCGATTTTTACTTCATTCATAGCTTTTTGAATCGCATCGGTATCAATTTTTACGGTGGCTATCGCTTCATTAACCTGTTTTTGCACTAACTCTACATCGATTGTCTTCAGAGCTTTTTGCGCCTCTATGTTGATTTTGTTAAGGTCAACAGCTTTCATCGCCAGCTCTGCCTGTTTTGACATCTCCTCAATATTGATCTTGTTTAACTGCTCATGAACTCTTTCTGATATGTGGTCCCAGTCCCTGGTCTTTAAATGTTCCAGTCTTTCGATTGCCCGGTCAAGCTTTTCAAGTTCAACATCAAGATCACGTAGTCCGGAAGTTTTAGGACGCTGTGAAGGAACGGTGTCCTGGTAATATATTGTATCCCCTGACTGGTAAACCGGCTCATGATTCCAGGCAATGAGCGTTACACAGAACAGCCCGGCCGTGGCAATGGCAATAGAACGAGGATGTTGTTTAGGATTGATTATCATGACAAGAAGCTTTAGAATTTCAAATTACGATTGTTTTCGTATATAAGTACGATTGATTTCGTAAAATGTTTCCGGCTTTAAAAACTTTCGATAATCTATAAAAAAAATGCCGCGGGATTAAAAAAAATCCCGCGGCAGAACATTAAAGAGGTTATATAATTAATTTTTTTTAAACGCCCATTTCGTCATCTCTTTCCAGGTTACCCGTTTGCCATATAATAAGATACCGGTGCGATAGATTTTTGCTGTTAGCCAGGTGAAAAGCAGGAAGCCGATAACCAGGAAAATCATTGACAAAATCAATTCCCAGGCCGGAACATCATAATTGATTCTGGCCATCATCACGATAGGAGAAGTCAAAGGAAAAAGACTGCCAAAAACCGCCAGGCTGCTATTAGGTTCTGAAATAGCCTTTGTCATAATTACAAAAGCAAGTATGATAGGCATCATAACCGGGAAAACCAATTGCTGCGCTTCAGACTGGTCTTCACTTACCACGCTGCCTATTGCCGCAAACAGTGAAGCATATAACAGGTATCCACCAACGAAATAGAACAAAAAGCAAAATATATTCAGCGGGACATTTATTGAACTGAGTCCTTCTGTAATTGTCAGTAACATACCTGAGGATTCAGGTTGTGTAGCGCCTGCAGCTGCCTGTTGTGCGAGTTCCTGGCCCATTTCCGGAAAAAAAACGGGCATAAGAAACTGCAGACCGACAAGTAATACGATCCAGATTACAAATTGTGTGATGCCTACAGCGCCAATACCTAGAATCTTGCCCATCATCAGTTGAAATGGTTTTACAGAACTAACGATGACTTCAGCGATACGGTTTGTTTTTTCTTCCATAACACCGCGCATTACCATGGTGCCGTAGATCATCAGGATCATATATATAAGAAGACCGCAGGCAAAAGAAATAGCATAAGCAACGCCAGCTACGCCTTTCTTTTCACCCTTTCCAGAATCGATAATGTTCTGAAGGTTGATATCTGCATTAATTGCTTTGTATTTTTCAGGATCAATGTTAGCAGCTTCGAGTCGTTTTGCTTCAATTGCCTGGTTAACCGTTCTTTCGATTTTATTCTTCGTACCCAGGCTTACAGCGGATTCGCTGTGCAGCCTGATCCCGGCAGGTTTATTAAAGTCAGTTTTAGGGACATACAGAAAAAAATTATATCCCGATGATTTGTATTTCGATTTATAAGTCTGTTCGTTTTCGCTTTTTATAAGATCATACGCAATGATATCGTTTTTACTTTTCAGAACATTTTTATTAAACAGGTTGGCTTCATCCAGCACCGCGACTTTAACGGTTTCTGAGTTGTCGCTTACCGATATCGCTATTATAGCTGCATAAAAGCCTATGATAACAAGCGGCACCAGGATAGTGGTCAGCAAAAATGATTTTTTACGTACCCTGGAGAAATATTCTCTTTGTACAATTAGCCATGTCTTATTCATGAAGTTTTTTTAAGCAGTTACTTTTTGAAATTGGCGTGTAAGTGGGGTCCCTTCAACGAGTTTTATGAAGATATCATTCAGGGAAGGGAGAATCTCGTGGAAGCTGTTTACATTGGCTTCACCCTGGATGAAATGTCTTAACACATCGTTCGACCTGTATCCATCCTGTATTTTCACGACCAGGTTATGATTGTCTTTCTGACCTATCACTTCAAAATAAGGAGATTCAATAATTGCTGGTAATCTGTCAATACTGATGGAATAAAGATTTTCTTTATACCGCTGCTTAACATCATGCACAGTACCATCAACAACCTTTTGTCCTTTGTTTACAAGGATAATATGATCGCAGATCTCTTCTACCTGCTCCATGCGGTGGGTGGAGAATATGATACTACTTCCGTTTTTCGCCAACTGATAGATCTGGTCCTTAATCAGATTTGAATTAACAGGATCCAGTCCACTGAAGGGTTCATCCAGTATAATAAGTTTGGGTTCATGTAACACGGTTGTCACGAACTGCAGTTTCTGGCCCATGCCTTTACTCAGATCTTCCACTTTTTTGTTCCACCAGCTCTCCATCTGGAAACGCACAAACCATTCTTTTACCTTTCGCATGGCTTCTGACTTACTAAGGCCCTTCAATTGTGCGAGATAAACCGCTTGTTCACCAATCTTCATCTTTTTGTAGAGTCCACGCTCTTCTGGCATATAACCGATATTAATCACATGGTCAGCTGCATTAAAAGGTTTGCCCTGGAAAAGAATTTCACCTTCATCCGGGTAAAATATACCGGTAATCATCCGGATCAGGGTGGTTTTCCCTGCGCCGTTTGGCCCCAGCAGTCCAAATATGCTTCCGGGTGCGAGTGAGAAGCTTATATCATCAACCGCTTTCTGGGTTGCATAATATTTTTTAAGATTTTTTACTTCGAGAATATTCATTACAAACAGGTTTAATTGGGGAGCCCCGGGCATGTGACTCCAGTTAGTTTTGTGATGATACAAAAACTATGAATGAGTGCATCGCAATTTCGGGTTTTATTATTGAGTGGTCGAAAAATTATTTGGCCGGCAATGCGTTTTATTGATACATAAGTTTGAAATTTCCATTCTCATCAGTCGCAGATTTATGTTTTATTTGTTGCAGTTATGAAAAAACCATTTTCCCGTTTCTGTTCGTTATTGATCCTGGTTGTGATCAGTTTCTGTTGTACCAGCTGGGGATTCCTGGTTCACCGGTCCATAAACCAATTAGCTATTTACATTCTTCCCAACTCAATGGGCTTGTTTTTCCATCAGAATCTTGACTACCTGGTAAAGGAATCAGTAAGGGCCGATACCCGGAGAGACAAAGATTCACTCGAAGCGCCAAAACATTTTATTGATTTTGAAGCCTATGATCCGGATCAGCTGGGAGCATGGAAAATGCCTTTCAAATACACAGATGCCCTTGCGAAATATGGCAAAGATTCACTCCAGAAATATGGGTACCTTCCATACCAGGTGATTGAATCGAAAAACAGGCTCACCGCGGCTTTTAAAGCATGGGACAAAGATTCCATACTTTTTCATGCTGCTGATCTTGCACATTATGTGGCTGATGCACATGTACCGCTGCATACCACTTTGAATTATGATGGACAACTTACCGGCCAGCAGGGTTTGCATAGTTTATGGGAATCGATGATGCCCGAGCTCTACCTGGATCAGTTTGAATTGTACATTCCATATAAGGTTACTTACCTGAAAAATCCCGAACAGGCGATCTGGGGTGCACTCCGGACTTCATACCTGCTTGTAGATGATATGTTGAAGAAAGAAGCTTTAACTGCCAAAGATTTCCCCGGCGATTCCAGGTATCGTATCCAGGTAAGAAAAGGTAAGACAGTTAAAACATACAATACAGATTTTGCAAAGGCTTACTATCAACGCATAGGCAAGAGCGTTAACCTGCAAATGCTGCTGGCTGTGAATCTTGTCGCAGATTTCTGGTATACCTGCTGGGTTGATGCGGGGGAGCCGTCTCTCGATATCTTAATGGATAAAAATCAAAAGAACAAAAGAGATCTTAAGTCTGAAAAGATTTCTCATAAAAAAAACACCCTGATCAAAAATCAGTTGCTGTTAGCAAAGAAGAAAACTGATAATGAGTTAAACAACGATGTTAAGAACCAACCGGATTCAACACAGCCAGGATCGCGCTGACTACGCGCTCTCCATCCATTGCTGCGCTCACAATACCGCCCGCATAACCCGCACCTTCACCACATGGATAGAGATTTTTTACCTGCGGATGTTGAAGCGTTAAAGAATCGCGTGGAATGCGCACAGGTGAAGAGGTTCTTGACTCTGTTGCAACCATTATTGCTTCGTTTGTGTAATATCCCCGCATCTTCTTGCCAAACATTGGCAGTGCTGCACGCAAAGAATCGCTGATAAACCGTGGTAGTACTGTATTTAGCTCTGCTGATCGGATGCCTGGAAGATAGGAGCAGTCAGGTAAAGATGCTGAAATTTTTCCCTCAACAAAATCAACTACCCGTTGGGCCGGGGCTACCAGGCTCCCGCCTCCGGCGATAAATGCCTTTTGTTCAACGCTGGCCTGAAATTCCATTGCAGCAAGTGGATTGCTGGTTTCTCCATCCCAATAATCTTTTGGTTCGACAGACACAACCATGCCACTGTTTGCAAAAGGATTGTTTCGTTTTGATGGTGACCATCCGTTTACAACTATTTCTCCCGGATTAGTAGCTGCGGGAGCGATTATACCGCCAGGACACATACAAAATGAAAATACGCCCCGGTTACTTACCTGTTGCACGAGACTATAAGCTGCCGGAGGCAGAAACTCGTCACGAACAGGGCAATGATATTGGATGGAGTCAATAAGTTGCTGGGGATGTTCTATACGGACACCCAAAGCGAACGGTTTTGCTTCAACCAGGATGTTCTTCCGGTGAAGCAGCATAAATATATCGCGTGCCGAATGACCTGTTGCAAGGATCACTGCATTTGCATCGAATTGTTCCCCGCCTTCGACAGTAACGCCATTTATGCGATCCTTATTAATTATAAAATCAGTTACTTTTTTTTCGAATAGGAATAATCCCCCCGCATCTTCGATTTGTTTACGCATAGCAGTAATAATCTGCGGCAGTTTATTGGTTCCGATATGCGGATGAGCATCGTATAAAATAGACTCAGGTGCACCAAACTGAAACAAAAGGGAAAGAACTCTTTGTAAATCTCCTCTTTTTGTGCTGCGGGTATATAACTTTCCATCACTGTATGTTCCGGCTCCGCCTTCACCAAAGCAATAATTACTTTCAGGATTCACCAATCCGTCCTTGTTAAGTGCGGCAAGATCTCTTCGCCTTGACCGAACATCTTTTCCCCTTTCAAGAACAATAGGCCGGATTCCATTTTCGATTAGTTTCAAGGCAGCAAACAACCCTGCAGGGCCACCACCGACAACAATAATTTTTTGGGGTGACTGGGTAACATCGGGAAAGTTGATCCTGATCACTTTCTCATTATGAAATGGCTCATTGATATATATTAGAAGATTGAGAAGAATATAAGTTTGTCTTCCGCGTGCATCAATAGATTTTTTGTTAATAATGAAGCCTGAAATTTCAGTTGGGGAGATGCTGAGTGATTGAGCAGCATACTGTTGTATAATGTTATCATCGTTTGCTTCTGAAGGAAGCAATTTTAGCGAAATTGATTTTTGCATGGTGTTAGGTATTTATCCTAAAATATTACAGCAAAAATACACTATATTATTCCCGGTTTGGGGTCATTGAAATGTAAATAGTTAGAAACGTTGTCGGGTTTTTTCTTGCAAAATCTGGATGAAAACAATGCAAAGCTTATTGTTTGTCTAATTCTTTTTAAAAAGAAATTTTAACCATCAGCCGACTAAAATAATTTGTATCTTCAAGAGATATCGAAAAAAAATCCCCATAACGTCATCCGTTTAATTTTTAAGATTTTTTTTCCTTGTTGATAGTCCCTTCTAAACACAACTTGTTGCATAAATCCATAGCCGTTTTTTATTCTTGATAAATATCAAGCCCTTTAAAAAAAGATATTATGCCAACTTATTTTTCTTATTATTTTCTTAAACGACGGTTTTAATAAAACCCGCTACCGGTCAGTGTTTCAGTCTAGTGCGAATGGTATCATCCAAACAAATATACAATGGGATTAAGACGCATGGTTGTATAGTTGAAACATCAAACGAATAAAAAATTTTTTTTTCAAAAAAAAGTTTTGATATTCGCTCCCCTACGTTAATTTTTTGTGGAGAACTTATTATCTAAGTCTTGTGAAATTGTGTTAATGGAGGAGTAAAAAACTTTAACTCATTCTAAAAATCGCTATTGCATAATGGCTAAGTCCTTCGATAAAGTTTGGAGTAATTGTCTGGAAATAATTAAAGATATTGTCGAGTGGCAGCATTACAAAACCTGGTTTGAACCTATCGCCCCGGTTGAATTAAAATCAAACATCCTGGTAATTCAGGTTCCAAGTCAGTTCTTTTATGAGTATCTTGAAGAACACTATGTAAATTTATTGGCAAAGACTTTGCGTCGTGTACTTGGTAAAGATGCTCAATTAGAATATCGCATTATGGTTGACAGTGGTAATCATGCCCACAAACCACTTACAATGGATGTTCCTGCTCATGGGTATAAAACCTTTTCGAATAATGAAATGGATTTTCCCTTAATCATACACAATCCCGTTAAGAATCCTTTTGTGATTCCCGGTCTGAAAAAAATGCAGATCGATTCGCAATTGAATCCCATCTATACATTTGATAATTTTATTGAAGGTGATTCTAACAGGGTTGCACGCAGGGCCGGTAAAACGGTTGCTGAAAAACCTGGTTCCAGTTCTTTTAATCCGCTGGTTATATATGGTAGCGTGGGTCTTGGTAAAACGCATCTTGCCCAGGCGATTGGCAACGAAACAAAACGTATGATGCCAAATAAAGTGGTTTTGTATGTGAGTTCTGAAAAATTTATTAACCAGTTCCAGGATCACAGCCGCAATAATGCAATCAATGACTTTATACATTTTTATCAATTGGTAGATGTGTTGATCATTGATGATGTTCAGTTCTTCAATCGTGCGGAAAAATCACAGGATGCTTTTTTTGCGATATTTAATCACCTTCACCAAAGTGGTAAACAACTTATACTTTCTTCAGACAAACCGCCAAAAGATCTTGAGGGCGTACAGGAAAGATTGTTGAGTCGTTTTCGTTGGGGTTTAAGTGCAGATCTTCAGATTCCGGATTATGAAACAAGGATCGAGATCCTCGAAAGAAAAATGAAAAATGATGGTTTGGATATGCCGCGTGAAGTGGTTAAATATCTTGCCTATAATATCAACAGCAATGTCCGGGAGCTTGAGGGAGCACTTATATCATTGTTGGCACAGTCTTCGCTCAACAAGCGTGAAATTGACCTTGATTTAGCGAAACGCGTACTCAGAAATTTTGTGAAAACAAGCAGTAAAGAAATAACGATAGAGACCATCCAGAAAATGGTATGCGAATACTTCGATGTTCCTTACGATAAACTTCTTCAGAAAACCCGCAAGCGGGAAATTGTTCAGGCCCGGCAAATCACAATGTATCTTGCCAAAGCTTTTACAAAAAATTCACTCAAAACCATTGGTGAACATTTTGGCGGACGCGATCACACAACAGTCATTCACTCTTGCCAGACTGTGAAAGATCTGATGGATACTGATAGCACGTTCCGTGAAAGCGTAGTGGAACTCCAGCAGAAAGTTCAGTTGGCTGCTATGTAACAGGCAGCAGTTTTCCGGGTTTGAATCCATTTGGTATTTGTTAAAAGTGGCAATATGGTCCCATAGTTCTTTTTGTATTTTTGATACTCAGAATCAGTGGCAGGAACGAGTTTCCGGCTCTCCGAAAAAAAATCTGTGAAATTGTCAGTTAACAATTACAATTGACAATACTTTTCCCTATTTTTGCCCTCCCGAAAAAAGGGCTCGGAGAGGTGCCTGAGTGGCCGAAAGGGCCGGTTTGCTAAACCGTTATACGAGCTTAAACTTGTATCGAGGGTTCGAATCC
>Ga0193752_1000201_pt1 | contig 71690 bp, 45 predicted proteins | sample H1c1metaG_FD_144924 | JGI IMG/M metagenome (GOLD analysis project Ga0193752, IMG submission 144924) | Soil microbial communities from a riparian zone of the East river system, Colorado, United States - H1c1 | ecosystem: Environmental > Terrestrial > Soil > Riparian zone | place: USA: East River... | reverse complement strand
GTTTCGAAATCGTATTCGCTTCCTTCATTACCCGGAGGAAGCGAATACGATTTCGAAACAGTTGCTGTGCACGAATTAGGTCACGGCCACCAGTTGGGTCACGTTATTCAGCCGGGTGCAATCATGCATTACGCAATCAGTAACGGAACTTCCAACCGGTCGTTGGGTGTAAATGATCTTGCCGGCGGAACTTATGTTCAGGGCAAGAGTGTAGTTGCCAATGTATGCGGACCTGGTGCGATGAGCAGCATGTCTTGCGGTTCAGCCCCGGTTGCAGCGTTTGGTTCCGATGTGCAGACTGTCTGCGAAGGTGGCCAGGTTGTTTTTGATGATCAGAGTACGAACGTGCCAACGAGCTGGGTGTGGAACTTTACGGGAGGATCACCTTCTTCATCCACGGCGCAGAATCCAACCATTACTTATAATACAGCCGGAACGTATGCAGTTTCACTTACGGCTACGAATGCAAGCGGTTCTGACCCGGTAACGATCAACAGCTACATCACGGTAGTTGGTAACCCAACTGTCGGATTTACTTCTTCGCCTGCAAACGGAATTATCTGCGCAGGACAACCGGCAACATTATCGGGAAGCGGCGCGGTATCTTATTTATGGACCGGCGGAGTAACGAACGGTGTTCCTTTCTCACCTCCGTCAACCGCTTCGTATACTGTTACCGGTACAAACGCCAATGGATGCCAGGGAACTGCAACTGCAACCATTACTGTAAATCAAGGTCCGAGTCTTAATATCGTATCGAACCCGGTGAGTGGTCCTGTGTGCAACGGAAACCAGGCTACGCTTACAGCAAGCGGAGCAGTAGGTTACAGCTGGACCGGCGGAATCACAAACGGTGTTCCGTTCACGCCACTTTCAACTGCAACGTATACGGTTACCGGTACAGCTGCTAACGGATGTACGTCAACAGCACAGCGTGTGCTTACAGTACAGTCGTGCAACTTCCAGACACAGCTTACAGCTGCGTCATGCGGTTCAACAGGCCAGACCCTGAGCGGAACAGTTTACGCAACCACGGTATCGGGTGCAACGAACTACGAATTCCGTTTTGTAAATGCTTCACTCAGCTACAGTCAAAGCCGCGTGAAAGGAAACGGAATTGCAAACGTGCCACTCAGCTGGATCCCAGGATTACAGTACGGCGTTACGTATGATGTACAGGTGCGTTGCTACATTAACAGTGCATGGCAGGCATACGGTCCGGTATGTACAGTGAGCCTGGCTGCGCAGATCCCAACCACACAGCTGACCAATTGTGCTGCAACAAATCTTACATTATCGAGTTCGCTTTCTGTTACATCAGTGGCGGGCGCGCAGAATTACCAGTATGAAGTAACGAATGCGCAGCAGCCATATAGTCAGGCGATCATGCGTAATTCGACTACAACATCTATCGGACTCACGTGGTTCCCTAACCTGCAGTACGGCCGCACTTACAATGTACGTGTGCGTGCGATGGTAGGTAACGTGTGGGGTGCTTACGGTCCTACATGCACATTCGCCATGCAGGCTTCCAGCCCGTCAACATTGCTCGCTGCATCATCCTGTGGTGCAACCGGTCTTACCGCAACTTCAGTGCTCAGTTACAATGCAGTTGTAGGTGCTACCAATTACCAGGTGAACATTGTCAACGCTTTGGGCTACAACCAGACGCGCGCGCGCGGAAATAATGGTACGACCATGTCGCTGTCAACTTTCTCCGGACTCACGAATGGATCGTATACAGTAACGGTTCGCTCATACATTGGCGGACAGTGGGGCACGTTTGGTCCTCCTTGTACAATTACTCTTGGATCGGCACGTATGTCTGATCCATCGCTGGGTGAAAATCAACCGATGTTCGGCTTCGCTATGTCGATGTACCCGAACCCGCTTGGAGACAATGTAAATCCAACGCTGAATATTACGGGCGCCGATGGCGAGGTAGCAACAGTTAACGTGGTTGACATCAATGGCCGCGTGGTTACTACGTACGAATTGAACGTTGAAGGCGATGATTACACAACGGTACTCGCTGGTTTCCCTGACCTTGTTGCAGGAATTTATTTCATGCAGGTGCAGGTTGGGAACGAGGTGCAGAACCAGAAGTTTATTGCGCAGTAAAAAAATCGTTCAATAGATAAAAGGTCTCTCTTCATCGGGAGACCTTTTTTTGTGCAGCCAGGAATTGATTCGTGTTTCTTAATGGCCGCAAAGACGCGAAGGCGCAAAGAAAAACGCAGAGATTGTTGGATCAGGAAGCAAAGTCACAAAGAATCGCGGAGCGATTCCCTAACCTTTGCGCTTTTCTTTGCGGTCTTCGCGCCTTTGCGTCTATCGTATCACAATCGTGAATATATTAGACCTCCTATACACATCATTACAAACCCTTAACACAATCTGGCATGCTTAAAAAGGATAAATTGGAAATTGTACGAAGGTGGTATCCCAACGCGAACACCACCATCGACAGTGTAAACCGACTGATTGAATTTATTGAAGACGAACTGCACATGGAACCTGCGGACATCATGTTTGCGGATAGCATCTGCAGCGACGATTTAAACAGCATACAATATCCTGAAAGGGCCAGGGAATTTTTGGGGCCGTTTAAAATGGGAGGCCTCGATGGTTTCCCGTTTACCGGGTTAACCGGAATGTCCGCGTTTGCAAGTCATGTTCCGGATAAGGGTGCAGTTTTTATTTATTACGGACCGCATATCGGAATTACGAAGAAAGGGGAGTTGGGAGAAGTCGCACGATTGGGCCAACATAAAAACAGCAGCTGTTGCGGCGCTGCGAAGGGCGCCCTGCACAATCTCATTGAGGATAAGATCAAACCTGATCATCTTACGGTGATGGATTACCAGATGAATACCATTGAGCAGATACTGCTGCGCGAGAAAGAGAGAATTTTGAAGTCGGAGAACCGGATCTTCCAGGCCAACGAGGTAATCTACGAAGCGATTGACCAACGTATCAACGACCTGGCAGAGCAAACAACGTACAAGTGCAGATACTTAATACTCGTTGGTGCGATCCTCATCAACGGCGACCCGGATATGGGCTCATTCTCCTCTACAAAACGATTTGACGTGATTGACCTGAAATCGAAGCGGAAGGAAAGCAAGCTCGACTATCTGGCATAATGGCCGCAGAGGCGCAATGACGCAGAGTAAAGCGCAAAGAAAAAAAACGCAGGGGGCCACACCTCTGCGTTTTTTCTTTGCGTCTCCGCGCCTCTGCGGCCATTAAGCCAACAACCCGTTTTCCATCGCAAACCTTGTGATCTCCACTTTATTCTTCAACCCAAGCTTGCTCAGAATATTTTTCCGGTGCGTGATAATTGTCAGCGAACTCAGGAATACTTTTTCAGCAATTTCTTTATCGGTCAATCCCTGTGCAATGAGCGTGAGGATTTCTTTCTCGCGCCTCGTGAGTACATCGGCCGGATTTGTTTCGGACGTTTTTCCTGAAAAATTATTCATCAGCTCCGCGGTGACTTCTTCACCGAAATGTTTTTCGCCCGCAGCTACTTTATGGATCACGCGGATGAGTTCATCTTTGTCAACCGTTTTGATCACGTAACCGGATACACCTGCTTCGAGCATGCGGCGGATGAACATGCTTTCGTTGAGCATGGTGAGCGCAATGATTTTGATTTCGGGGTAGGTGGCATGAATTTCTCTTGCCGCTTCGATCCCGTCTTTAACGGGCATCTGCACGTCGGTAAGAACAACATCGGGCCGGTGAATTTCCACCTGCCTGATCAGTTCTTCACCGTTGAGCGCCTCACCCACAATTTCAATTTCTTTCACGTCGCCAAACAACGCCTTAATGCCGTCGAGCATTACGCGGTGATCATCTGCTATTACAATGCGTATCGCCATCTCTAAACTGGAATTTCCGTTGTGATCGTTGTGCCCCGTCCCGGGTGCGAATCAATATTGATGTTTCCTTTCAACCAGAGAGAACGCGTCACAATGTTCTTCAGTCCGCGTCCCGTTTTCTTCGTGGTGGTGTCAAATCCTTTTCCATCGTCTTCAATCATGATGGAAAGATGGGCGTCTTGTCCCACGAGCTGGATGTTAATCTCTTTGGCATCGGCGTGCTTGAGGATATTGTTCACGGCTTCCTGCACGATCCGGTAAATATTGAACTGCGATTGTTTTTCAAGAATGAACTTGTCGACGTTGTGCACGTGCAGGTTGACTTTAACCACTCCTGCTTTTGTGACTTTCGAAGCGAGTTCATGCAATGCAGGAACCAAGCCGCCTTCCTCCAGCGTGTGCGGCATGAGGTTGAACGTAATGTTCCGGATTTCTTCCGATGCCTGGTTGAGCAGGTTCAATGAGCTTTCGACCTGGTTTTTTTGTTCGGCCGGGATCGACTGCAAATGCATTTTCGCTGTCGACAATAAATGCCCGAGACTGTCGTGCAAATCTTCAGCGATGCGTTTACGCTCTTGCTCCTGGGTTTCCATCACCGCGTTGGCCTGCTCTTTTTGTTTTTCGTTGAGCTGCTGCTGGTGCAGGTTTTTTTGTTTCAGGCGGTGACGGTTAAACACGAGCAGTGAGATCAGCAGTACGAGACAAACGGCGCCAACAACAAACCACTTCACCAGTTTTTCTTTTTCCAGTTGCTCGGACTGTTCCGCTTCTTTGATGGCTTCCTTTTTTTCAAATTCGTAATTCATCTGTGCCTGCGTCACGCTCCGCGTATTTTCTTCGTTGAGCAACTGGTCGCGGTAAAAAACAAAAAGCTGGTGATGGTCGTACGCTTCTTTCCAGTTTCCGAGCGCGCTGTCGGCGGCGTATAAACCGTTGTACGAATTTTTCAGGATCTCTGCGCTGTTCAGTTCTTTACCAAAGGCTAAGCTTTTTTCGAGATAACCGATCGCTTCTTTGCTTTTGCCTTGTTTCACATACACCTGCCCGATATTGCTGTATGCATTGGCAAGGACTTCTTTGTTCCCGATGGAATCAGCAATTTCTGCAGAAGCGAAAAAATTCTCCAGCGCAAGATCATACTGGCCGAGATCGTAATACACACCGCCGATATTGCCGTAGGTCGCAGAAATTCCCTGCTGATCGTCAATCTGTCTTTTCAGTTTCAGTGATTCGTTGTGATTGAGCAGGGAAGAATCGTAATCGTGCCGGAGGTAATAGATCGAGCCTATGTTTCCGTAACATTCGGCTGCACCGTGCGTGTTCCCGAGTTCAAGACGAAGCTTCAACGCAATTTTGTAATTCGCGAGGGCATCATCGTACTGCTTCATGGAGAGGTGAACGTTGCCGATGTTGTTGTATGCGGCCGAAAGATTGGTCTTCACCTGTGTGTTGGTGATGGACAGCTCTTCGTAAATCTTTTTCGCGATGAGATACGACTTCAGCGCTTCGGGATAATTGCCTTCGAAAAAATGGATGTTGCCCATATTGTTGTTCGAAGAAGCAATTCCAATCGGGTTGCCGATCTCGGTCTGGATCTTCAGCGAACGCTGATGATTCGCCAGCGAGGAATCGTATTTCCCCTGAGCGAAATACGAATTGCCAACCATATTGTATCCATTGGCAATACCTTTTTTAAAACCAATTTTATTTCCGAGGGCGATGGCAGAGTTTGCAACAACGAAGGCTGAATCGTATTTCCCGAGAAGGTAAACCTGTCGTGAAAGCAGGTTCAGTGTATTGACTTTCGTGGTATCGTCGGCCTGCGTTTTGAGCGCAAGGATCAGCGAGTCGGCTTTTGATTTTTGGGCAATGGCGGGAACAAGGCAACAGCACAGTGCCAGAACAATCAGCGGATGTCTTAACATTGGCAATGAAGGTAACATGGAACCACCAGTGACGGGCGACCGGATTTCGAAAAAAGGGTACCGGTTACCGAAAATCAACTTCGCTCATAAAAATTAACCGCAGAAAGCACTGGGGTTTTCGCAAGGTTTTTTCAAACCACCAAGGACACCAAGTACACCAAGAAAGTGTTTAGTACGCTTGGTGTACTTGGTGGTATAATTTTCAACGGCCAGGCGCATTGATCAGCGCTCTCTGTAACTCTGTGAAAACCACTCAGTGCTCGCACTGAGCCTGTCGAAGTGTGGTAAAATGAGCAATATAACCGTAGAGCGACCCGCCGTGGATCAGCTGTCCATCAGGTAACGCACAGAATAATAAGGTGTGCCACTGCCCATGGGGTTTGGAGGAACTTCAAGCGTATCGCAGGCCGAATTGCTGATCAACATCGAGGCTTCGTCGGTTGCATTCACGGGAACGCCCCAATACATTCCGAACTCACCCTGACCCGATGGACCTGTTAAGGTTAAGACCATGCCACCCGGTTCGAGATTGAGACCGGAACTTCCTTCTGACAGCAATGCCTGTGGCGAATTATTTACATAAGCGAGAAGGTTACCCCAATCCACAATAGAAGGCAATTTCCATCCTGCGGGAATATTGCTCACCGCAGATGGATACACATACAATCTTCCGTAAACAGGTTCGCCATCATTATTTAAATACAAGGAGTTGGGAAGCGTTGACGGTGGTGATGAAGTCGTTGGCCAGGTACCCGCATCATCGTAATTATAATCCTGTCCGATCCACACCTGGTTGTTGATTGTGACGAGCGTGTATACGGTTTGATCTTTCGGATCGCACCAACCTACGCGTATCACATTTACCGTGACAGATGAAGTGTCCACCAGTGCTCCATGAATATTGTATGCGTTCAGTGTGAATGTTACTTCGGTAGTGTCTGTGAGCGCATTCAATGTGATCGTTTTATCGTCGGTGGTCCACAGGGCCGTGTTGGAATAAGTTGCCGTGTACGTTGCCGAATGATCGCTGGTGATTTCCACCTTGCCGGCTTCATATACTTTCCAGTTCAGTGCAACAGTAGCAAACTGGTTCAGATTAAAATTCACGGATGCAGGTCCGGTAAAGGAATAGATCCCGGGTTTCTGCATAATGCTCACCTTGAACTGTGGTTCACTCAATGTTGCACCGTTCCCGTCCATGACATTCAATGTAAACGTGATGCGGTCGCCGGGTGAAAGCTGTGGCATGGTCACCTGGAAATTATCGTAGACCATGGTATCCGTATCGGGATACGTTGCCACGTACGGTAATGCAAGGGCATCGATTTGCGCATCACTGTCGAGACTGATCGAAGCGATGTACAATGCGGCCCAGAACAATTTTACATCCACGTCCTGTTTTTCACGGATATCAATTTTCGCGGGGCCGTACATTTTCGCCGCACCTTCGGCAAGGGCTGCACACTTCAGGACAGGAAGCACAAATACCTGGTCGTTGTACTTTGTGTTTTCATCTTGCATGAATCCCGAGAACTGCACGTACATCTGCGTAGCACCGACCGGTGTAAACGAAAAAATAGTACTGAAAACAAAAGTTACGTTTGCGTCAGCGCCGATGCCAATGATTCCCTGGTTGGTGGAACCGGGACTGAGCACCCACCTGGGAGAATTATTGTCGCCGGTTGCAGAGGGATTGCTGATCTGCCAGCCACCGGTTTCATCGTCGGCTACTGCAGCGCTGATTGCCCACGCGGACCCTGTTGTGCCCGCTGCTGATTTATCTGCAGGCGCAAGTGCTCCCGCGGTATCGCCATAAACAAAACTCACAATCACTTTCGGATTGCCTTGCCACATCGCAGCGCCGTTGTAAAAAGGATTGCTGCTTTTGTTTTTGATATTCAGGAAGAGTGAATTGGTGAGGTCACTGCCTGAAGTGGAAACATAAACAACTCCATCGTACTCTGTTTCGAGTTCCAGTACACTGTCGAGGTTTACATTGGTGTGCACAACCGGTGTGGAGAGTACAACAGTTACCACATCCTGTGAAGGCACACTGGTTCCGGTGAGGTTGAAATTAACCTGCACGGAATCTGAATCGGGACTTTCAGTGCTGAGTACATTCGTGATATTGAACGAGAGTGTTTGTCCCGAAGGCCATGTTCCGGCTGTACTGTTCAGCTGCAGTGAAACAGCACCCGGGCTGGAAGCAGCGGGTGTCCACGCGGCCTGTGAAATTTCCGTGATGACCATTGCGTTGAGCTGTGCGGTTGTACTACAAAACGACGGCATGAAAATTTCCAGGTTGGATGTGGATGTCAAAGCAATGTCGCTGCCGGTTTGATTGTTCAAGGTAACCGTCAGGACCGCAGCGGTACCCACGTAGATTGTTGCAATCTGATCAGTGGGTGATGCCGCGTTTACTACTGTCATGGTTATAGTACCGGCGGTGGTTGTCGATTGATCTTTCATTTTTTCAAACCTGGATTAAGTTGTTGTTCCTGAAAAGCGTCCGGCAATTCTTCCGTTCTCACGCTTTCAGATATAGTGGATGTTGCGGAAGACAGGATAAACCGGAGCGAACAACTGCCGGTATAACCTGGTTCGGCCGGAACGTCTAAACACGCCACCTGACCGGCAGTAATTATGGCCACACCTTCCAGGCCGGGACCTTCCGTGGACAGCCCCCAATAAATTCCGCTTGATCCGATGTTGTCAAAACCAACATCCAGGTAATTTTCTCCGCCCAACTGAAGGTTCAGCCCGGAACTTCCTCCCGCAATTAACTCGTTGTAGGCGTTAGCGCCGTAGAAATCCGCAAGGGCAGTCCAGTCGTCGTCTGTGGGCAATCTCCATCCGGCAGGAGTATTATTCTGCGCCGACTGCAACGTGTACAATCTTCCGTACAATGCTTCATACGATGGATCGTTGTTGTAAAAGCAGGAGCCGGTTGGATCGTTGTAATCATAATTCTGTGCGAGCCAGGTCTGGTTGTTGATGACAACGATCGGGTATACTTTCTGGTCTTTCGGATCGCACCAGCCGGTTAAGGAAAAATCAACTGTGCATTGAAGGGAATTGATCAGGTTTCCTTGCGCGTCATATCCATCAAGCGTAAATGCAATCGACGTACCTGCAGTAAGACCGCTTATGGATATTACGGTGCTGTCTTTGTTCCACAACGGTGAGGGTGGATAATTTTTTTTGTACGTCACAGAAGACGCACTGCTCAGTGCGATGGAAGCCACACTGTATATATTCCAGTTCAGCGTTACAGTGGCATCCTGGTCCAGGTTGAAGCTTACGTCTGCTTCCGGTCCGGCAAATGTGTAAATGTCGGGTTGCTGTTCAATGCTCACATCATATTGCCGGGTGTTGAGCACGTTCCCGTTGCCATCGAGGCCCTGTATGGTAAAAATTACGAGCGTTGCCGGGGTTACATCCGGCAAAGTGATTACTGTGTTGTCATAAATCAACGGAGAAGTATCCGGGTAACCCGCCGTGTACGTTGGTGGAACAGGAGCAGGTGTGGCATCGCAGAGGAGGTTTATGGATGCAATTTCAAAGCCACTCCACTGCAGGCTGACCGGAACATTTTGCATTCCGGTGATGTACAGGATTGCCGGACCGAAAAAAGTTTCCACTCCGCGATCCGTCGGCGTACTTTGTTTCAGGATGGGCAACACAAACGTATGGTCGTTGTACATTGTATTTTCATCCCGCATGAAACCGGTAAACTGTGCGTACACCTGCGTTGCACCGGGCGGAGTAAATGAAAAGATATTGTTGAACGCAAAACTTACATTCGCATTTGCGCCGGTGCCGATGATTTGCTGATTCGTATTGATGGGATTCAGTATCCACGTGGGCGCGTTTGATCCGTCAGTTACAACCGGATTACTCACTGCCCATCCGCCGGTCTGATCAACACTAACGGATGCACTGATACTCCACGCCGAACCTTGTGCACCCGATCCTGTTTTATCAGCGGGTGCGAGCGCGCCACTCGTATTTCCATAGACAAAACTCACTGTTACTTTCGGGTTGCCGTTCCACAGGGTTGCTCCGTTGTACAGCGGATTTACACCGGTGTTTTTGAAATTGATGTACAACGTATTGGTGAGCGGGTCGCTGGCGAGCGACACATAAATTTCTCCGCCGTATTCGGTTGCGGGTTGCAATACATCCGTGAGATTCACATTTCCCGGAACAACCGGTTGGTTCAGCATCAGTGCAGCAGTATCCTGCGCAGGAATATTGTTGCCGGTGAGGTTGTTGAAATTCACCTGCACCACGTCACTCGAAGGCGCGGAGGTACTCAACACATTGCCGATCGTAAACGTGAGACCCGAATTGGCCGGCCACGTGCCGCTTCCGGTATACGTAAGCAGGAGTGAGACATTCGTTGCATCGGGAGTGAATGTCCATCCGCTCTGCGAAATGTTCGTGATGTTCATCGCACCAACTTCCGTAGCGGAAAAATACGACGGCATGAAAATCTCCAGGCTGGAATTTGATTCGAGGACGACATCTGAACCGGTCTGGTTATTCAGTGAAACTGAAAGGGCGGCTGAGGTACTCACGTAAATGGTTGGTGTATTTCCTGCTGCTGGATTTACAACTGTCAATGAGATTGTGCCTGGATCTGTCGAAAGCATTTTCTTCATGTTTTGAGTGTCAAGGGACGCGACGAGGTAATTCAGGTTGTTTCTGTAAGCGGGTTGTTCATCACGTAGCGAACAGTGCTGCCAGCGAGCATCATCAGATTTTCCGGTGGCGCAAAGTTAAATTGGGTCACTGTATCATTCGACAGTATAAGCGCGGCCCACGAGTCTGGAGTGGCCGGCATTGACCAATAGCATCCCATGGTGTACTGATTCTCGAACCCTCCAAGTTGAGCAATCTCGTACACTCCGGCGTTTACCAGGTTGAGCCCTCCCATCGTCATTCCTGTGCCGTATGTGTTAATGAGGTTCTCCCAGTCGGCATACGTAGGTATTCTCCATCCCACCGGAACATTCTGCATCGCAGATTCCAGTGGATAGAATCTTCCGTACACTGGTAAATTGTTCGGATCATTATTGTATGGTATCGCGTCTCCGGATGGATCATTGTACGCGTAATTCTCAGCCATCCATACCTGGTTGCCGAGTGTTACGATCGGGTATACCTGCTGGTCTTTCGGATCACACCAGCCTGTTGCTGTAAAATTAACCGTGCACTGCATGGAGTTCAACAGGTTTCCGTTTGCATCGTAAGCGTTCAGTGTAAACTCAACCGTTGCTGATGGAAGTGGAATGCTTAACCCGACCTGGATGCTGTCGGGATTCCATTGGCTGATATTCACGTACGTTTTATTGTATGAAAATGCATTCGGGGACTCGCACGTAATCTCAACAGCGCTTACTCCAAACGTTTGCCAGTTCAGTTCAACCGCCGCCGCCTGGTCAAGATTGAAATGAACTGCCGCAGCAGGGCCGGAGAACTGGTACGCTGCAGCTTGTTGATCCACGCTTACAGGAAATGCCAGCGCATTGATCACCGTTCCATCCGCATCGTAGGCGTACAGCGTAAAGTTCAACTGGTCACCGCCAATTACATTGGGGATTGAGAGTGTGACACTGTCCTGTACGAGCGGCTCCGTGTCGGGATATGTTTTTGAAAATGGCGAAGCAGGGTTGGAAGGTTGACCGGCAATCTTATATTCCAAACCTACTGATGCTATTGCAAATCCATACCAATACAGGTTGACCGCCGCTGTGCCGGGAGTGTTTCCGTTTCCTGTTGTATACGCGAACATCGACGGGGAATTGTAAAAACCCAGCAATCCCACATTGGTAGGCAAGAGCAGTTTCGTGATGTCTGCAACAAACCTTTCGTCGTTGTACGCGGTGGTTTCATTCTGCATGAATCCGGTGAAGTCGAGATACATCTGCGTGGGTCCCGGCAGCGTGAAGGAAAGGATGTTGCTGAATGCAAAAGTCACATTCGCATTTGCTCCTGTACCGATGATGTTTATGTTGACCTCATCCGGAGCCAGGATCCAGACCGGAGAATTAGCTTGGCCATCCGGTGAAGGATTCTGTACGGTCCATCCCCCGGTTTCATTGACCGATACTGATCCGCTGATGTTCCAGGCGGAGTCGGGCGGCAGCGTATTGGATTTCGTATCCGGTGCAAGGGCTCCGCTGGTATCGCCATACACAAAACTCACGCTGACCTGTGGGGATCCCACCTGCGTCAACCCGGTATACAAAGGAGCGGTACTTATGTTCTTCAGATTCACGTAAAGTGTGTTGGTCACCGGATCAACCGTCGTGGACACATACACTTCTCCGTTAAGCTCTGTTGAAACCTGCAGGACCGTATCGAGATTTACATTGCCGGGTACAACCGGGTTGCTGAGTGTAAGTGTTACAGAATCCTGCGCCGGAATATTGTTCCCGGAAAAATTATTGAAGTTTACCTGTACGGTATCACTTGCGGCGGCATTACTGCTCAGCACGTTTTCAATGTTGAACGTGAGACTGGTTCCCGAAGCCCACGTGCCACTTGAACTGTTCAGCAGCAGCGGACCGTCATTTGAACTGGCAACGAATGTCCAACCAGCTGCTGAAATGGTATCAATGCTCATTGCCTGCAATTCTGTTTGTGAAAAATAGAAAGGCATGTAAATCTGCAGGCCCGAGTCGTTTTGTAAATCAATATCTGAGCCGGTCTGGTTACTGAGCGTGATGTTCAATGTAGCAGAGACGCCTACATAAATTACAGGATTATCTGCCGCGGGATTTTGTACAGCAAGTGTTACGGTTCCTGCAACAGTGTCTTTCGTGTGATGAGTCATGATGTATTATTTTAAAACGTTAAATCAAACTCCACACATGTGCAATCTGTATGCGGTTGACCTCAGTACTTGATGAGGTACACCAATGCGTAATACGGAGGACGGTTTTCGTGCGGCACATCACTGCCTGCGTTCAATGTCATTGTTATGCCTGGATCAGGTGACATGACATTGTGATCGTTGCCTGCGTTGGGGACCCGCCAGCCGCCGCCCATATTTATTCCGTGGCCCGTGCGCTGGCAGTTCATCAATACTCAGGTGGTGTCTTTCCTCACCGCCAACGTTACCCAGGCCATAGTTGCTAAGTCCCGGACCCGATCCTGCTCCCACAATAAACCGGCTGCGTAAATCCGGAACATTGTTACCTACCAGCCCGCACAATCGCGGGTAGTCGTTGCTGTTGATTCCCCGGCCATCGCAGGGTAGCCACCCGTTGGGAGTGTCGTTACCGCTGTATGTAATAACTGTTCCCACAGGTATCGGAGTAAAGGCAGTAACCTGTGCAGAAACAGGAGGTGCTGAAGTTGCGTTTTGTGCCATGACGTTGTTTTTTAATTCTACGTTGCAGAATATTTTTCAATACTTAATGATAAAGTTGAGCGCATAAAACGGCGGCATGTTGTTGTGCGGTTCATTACCGCCAACATCTGTTGTCACATTTTTGAAAGCTGTACTGCCCCAATTGATGCTGAAGCCGTCGTCGGTTCCGGTTTTGTCGCCGTTCCTGTCACCACCACCGCCACCTACACCAAAATTATGCGCGTGTGGAGGTAATTGAGTGGTGACCAGAATTTCTTTTTCAGTTCCACCTGTTTGATCAATGTTGCGATTGCTCAGCCAGGGACCCTGCCCGGAACCAACAACAGAACGTCCGCGCATGTCGGGCACTTTGCCACCGATCAATCCATACAGGTTCGGGTATGAACTTTGTGTGATGTTTTGTCCGTTGCAAAGCAACCATCCGTTCGGAGGAGTTGTACCGGCGTAAGCGATAACAGTTCCAAACGGCACGGTAATTACTCCGGCAACCTGCCGTGAAGCAGCCGGCGTGATTTGGAAAATAAATTGTTTTTCAAAATGCTCGTCGTCGTGCATACGATTCAAAACTTGATGATGTAAGTGAGCGTATAAAACGGTGGCATGTTGTTGTGCGGACCACCACCACCGGAGTTTTCCGTATGGTTTTTATACGTACAGTCGCTGTAATTTTTGCTGAATCCCTGGTCGGTCCCGGTTTTGCCACCGTTGCGGTCTCCACCACCGCCACCTACGCCGAAATTGTGTGCGTGCGAAGGTATTTCCCATAGAACAAGCGTGTGATTTTCTTCACCGCCAATATCTTTCAGCGCGCGATTGGTGAGACCTGTGCCCTGTCCTGCACCGATTACAAAACGGCTGCGCAGGTCGGGAACGTTTGCACCAACGAGGTCATACAGCGCAGGAAATTGATCTTTGGTAATGACCTGGCCATTACACAGCAGCCATCCGGTGGGCGGAATAACGCCTGCAAAACTGATCACGCTGCCAGCAGGCATGGCGATGATCGCGGGAGAAGGATCACTTAAGTTCATCTGTTGTTTCATAGTGTGAATCGGATGCCTGGTTATTTGCGTAAACGTTGAGTGTGTAAATAGTTTGTGAAGAAACCGGGTTGACTACATACGAGGTTACATTTTTCGGAACCGGAACAACCTGTGGCCCTGAACCGTCATCGGATGTGATCTGGAATGAAGCGGCCCCTTCAACGTCCCATTTCAGGATAAATGCATAACTCGCAGGCGGAACAATCTCAGCAGTGTCAATCGTAAAGCTGTTGATCTTCGGAGGGAAAACCAACGGCACAGAACATTCTCTTTTGTTCAGCGGGTACTGCCAGTTGTTGTCGGAGTATCCCCAGCAGTAAATCGAAAGTCTTTGACTTTGCTGAAGACCCGTGAACACGAGGTTTTGAGTATCGTAGTTCAATGCCGGGTGTGCCGTTCCGTACGAATATTTCTGATCAGGAATAGTCATTCCCGGGATATAGAAACTGAGCTTTACACTTCCTACGCCAAACATGGACCAGGTGATGGGAATGGTAATCTGCTGCGCAGTGCTGTTCACGGTTACCAGGTCAACGTCTGTCCAAACACCAAGCACGTTGGGATTGGGAGCAGACTGTTTGCTGATGTCGACGATAAACAGCTGATCATTGTACACCGTGTTTTCGTTTTGCGTGAAGCCGGAAAACTGGACGTACATCTGTGTGTGACCTGTATTTGTGAACGAAACAATTCGCCCGAATGCAAATGTTTCATTCGCCTTGTCCTTTACGTCAAGAATTTTTTTGTTGGTATTTGTCGGAGTCATTTCCCATATCGGAAATTTACCCTGATCGGTTAGCTGAGGATTTCTCATCACCCATCCGTTGGTATCATTGGGAATTGAGCCGCTGATGTTCCAGGCAGAACCCACAGACGACGATCCTGATTTATCGCCCGGCGCCAGTGAACCACTGGTGTTGCCGTACACGAAACTCACAGTTATTTTCGGGTTCCCTTTCCACATCGCATCGCCATTGTACAACGGCGTTGCTCCTGTGTTTTTGAGATTCAGGAAAAGCGTATTTGTCAATGCATCGGTGTTCACAGAAACGAAAATCGCGCCACCATCTTCAAGATTCAGCTGGATGTAATCGCCCAGGTTTACATGCGTAGGTACAACAGGATTGTTTAACGTGAGCGGTGTTGTAACCTGCGCAGGAATATTACTTCCTTTCAGGTTGTTGAACGAAACCAGCACCGAATCTGTTGTTGGAGCCGCGCTGCTGACCGCATTTCCAATCGTAAAATTAAAGGCCGCACCTGCAGACCATGTGCCACTGTCCTGCGTGAACGTAAGTAACAAGGCCATGTTTGCAGAATCGTACGTGCCGGTCCATCCCGGTTGGGAAATACCGGTAACGGTCATCATTTTCAAATCTGCAGTCTTGTAATACGAAGGCATGAAAACAAGCAGGGACGATTGTTTCCCTAAAATAATATCGCCGCCCGTTTGATTTTGCATGCTCACATTCAGGTTGGCTGCAATACCGATGTACACCACAGGTACATTTCCTGCGGCGGGATTCAATACACTGAACGGAATCGGATCACCTGCTGCTGAACCTGTCAGAATCTTTTTTTTCATGCCTTAGATTGTTTCACTCCTGTTTTTTCAAAACGGATACTTGCCTCTATTCCGCTGGTGTTGCCTGCACTGATTACCAGTGGTTGAATAATTGAAACTGTATTTTCTCCGCTGACCTGGAGGAAATAACAACCGTCGTGCGTACTCACAATTCCCTGCTCTGTTGTTCCGCCGGGAATAGTTTGTGCTGCAACCTGGAATGTCTGCGTATCAACGACGGAAATCGTTCCGTTATTACCCGCTGTGTTTGAAACAAGGAGATACGCCTCATCCACCGATAGTGCAAGCGCTTCCGGGGTGCCGCCCACATTGATGGTTTGCTTTATCGTCAATTGAGGCTGGCTGGCATCTGCAACGCTTACCGTGTTGCTTCCCGAGTTTGCGAGGTAAATTGTTTTTCCATCTGCAGAAATCACAATTCCGAAGGGAATGATCCCGATAGTTACCGGGGAGCCCACCAAAGTATAACCTGTTGTGGTATATGCCGACAAATTTCCGTTGCTGGTGTAATTACTACCCGCACTGAGAATGAAAAGACGCTGACCATCGCGGGAAAATATCAAACCTGTGGGATTCTCCAATGGGAAACTTTGCACAATGGCCATTGGCGACTGCGTGGTATCGATCACTGAAACGGTATTTTGCTCATTGGCCGTGCACACGGTTTTTCCATCCGGAGAAACGGCAATGGCATATGGACCATCTGTAATAGTGATCGTTTGAGTTACAGTCATAGGCGATTGCGTGGTATCAATCACCGAAACGGTCCCGCCGGTGAAGTCGGCTACGTACACGTACCTGCCGTCAGGAGAAACAGCGATCGATTGAGGATCGTTGTTCACTGTAACAACTGCGGTCTGTTGCAAAGTAGACGTATCAATAACCGAGACGGTAAGATCTTCAATGTTGGCTACAAATACATGTTTGCCGTCCGGACTGATCGCTACTGCGCCTGGTACTGTACCCACGCCTATGCTTCCGCAGACAGAGCCCCAGCTGATCTCAACATTCGTTGGCGCGCTGACAATTCCGTCCGGGCTCGTTGCGGTGATCGAGTACACCGATTTTAAAGGTGATGCAAGAGAAGGTGTGATGACTGCCGCTTGCGTTGGATTGGCATTGAGCTCCTGGTTGGTCCATGAACCTTGTACGCTGGTTGCACCTTCGGTTGTCCACGACAGTTGCAACTGCAGTCCCGGTGTTGTTCCTGCGATTTGACCGGTGAAACTGGTCACCTGCGGAGGAAAACTCAGCGGAACAGTCCACTGCACTTTGTTCAGCAGAACGGTGCGTCCGCTATCAGCATACGCAGAACATTCTACGATCAGGTTCTGGCTGGAGGTCAGCCCCGAAAAGGTGAGATTTTGTGTATCGTAATTGAGTGCAGCATGATCGGCACCGTAGGTATACGATTGATCGGGTATAGTCATTCCCGGTACAGTGAAACTGAGATTCACGCTGGCCACACCAAACATTTCCCAGGTAAACGGCACGGTAATGGTTTGCGAAGGACTCGTAACCACAACTTCATTCTTCGTGCTCCAGATTCCTATCGCACCCGGATTAGGTGGATTTTCCTTTTCAATATTCACGATGAAAATCTCATCGTTGTACCGCGTGTTTTCATCCTGCGTGAACCCGGTAAACTGAAGGTACATTTGTGTTGCACCCGGCGGAGTGAATGAAAGAATGTCGTTGAATTCGAATGTTACGTTGGCATCTGCATCGGTACCGATGATCTGTTTGTTCGTATTCGTGGGCGAAAGTATCCACTGCGGAGATTTCTTCTGACCATCGATGTCCGGATTCTGTACGGTCCATCCTGCTGCCTGGTCAACGTTCACCGATGCACTGATATTCCACGCCGAACCTTGCGCAGGTGCCGATGATTTATCATCCGGGGCAAGTGCGCCACTCGTATTGCCGTAAACAAAACTTACAATCACCTGCGGGTTGCCCTGCCACATGGCAGCTCCGTTGTACAACGGATTGGTCCCGGTGTTTTTCAGGTTTACGTACAATGCATTCGTAAGCGGATCAGAAGAAGCAGACACATACACATTTCCATTATTCACTGATGATACGGCCAGCGTGCTGTCGAGACTTACATTCGCAGGCACAACAGGACTGTTCAGGAAAAGCGTTACGGTATCCTGTGAAGGAATATTGCTTCCTGCAAGGTTGTTGAAATTCACCTGCACCGAATCGGAATCGGGAGCAGCGCTGCTCAGTACGTTGTTGATGTTGAACGTTAAGTTCGTTCCCGATGCCCATGTATCATTGGTATCGCTGGTCCATTTCAACATCAGTGAACCGTCTGATGCATTGACACTGAATTCCCATCCTGCCTGTGAAAGGGTATCGATGGTCATGGCCTGCAATTCAGCGGTAGTGAAATACGAAGGCATGTAAATCTCCAGGTTGGAATTTCCTTGCATCACTATATCTGAACCGGTCTGGTTGTTCAGGGTCACATTCAATACCACGACGGTACCGATGTAAACTATCGCAAGGCTTGCAGCCGGATTGATTACCGTAAGTGCAATAGTTCCCGTGGTGGCGGTTAGCTTCGGGAACTTCTTGTATTGATCGGCTTTAGCGGGTTGCATGGGTTATGTCGTGAGTAGTCTTATAAATCAATTACGGATTTTGTTCGGGATTGAGTTCCAGCCAGCCTTCCTGTATGGTTTGAGGTGAATAACCGTACACGGGTGTTTCATTGGCAGCATTTGCAGTCAACGGTGTTGTAGTCGCTGCCGGTGTTCCCGGTGTTATCCACGACCATGCATAACCGTTTTCTTTCGGAAGCGGAACAACAAGTCCCTGCGCCATTTGCAGCATAGGCCGCGTAGTAAACGTTACGGCGAGATTGCTCATGATTGTTGCATACTGATCCGGCGGAATGCTCAGTTCATTCACGGGCAACACACCTGTGGTAGCATGTACACCTGCACGCGGATCAACCAGCATCGTGATACTGATCGGCGCTGCGTTTAATGTAAGCTGAATCGTCGTCGCTATCGGTTGCACCACTCCGCTGTTCATCGTTGTTGTTGCGGCAGGCGTGTAGAACGTAGCGCCGGTGTACGGATTGCTTCCGGTTCCTTCGATGAGATAACCCACCAATCCGTCGTCGAGGTTCGTGAGATTACCCAGGCGCAATGGAAATTGTACGTTGCCCAGGTTCGCGCTGCTGTAATTCATCCGGTCGGTGTAATTGAAACGGTTGTTGTTTACATCCTGCGGAAACGGACTCGTAGCAGTATCATCGGACTGACTGAGCGGAAGAAGATTGCCAGCGGTTTCCATTCCTACAATGGCGCGCGTAATTGCAAGCGGCCGACCGACCAATACACCCAGTGCAGCATTCTGTGCAAAGTTTGCCGGGTTAATGAAAAGATCAGAGTTCTGAATCGAGGCCATGAGATCCAGGAGATACTGTGCACTCTGACCATTGAGATACCACATGTAATTCGCGAGGGTCGGATTCACATTGTTGGTTGGAGTTCCCGGTGCACCAATATCATTCGTCAGCTGTTGCTGCTGCGGAGTGGGTGGAATGGTAATGTTGCCTGCACGCGTGCGGTACACCACCTGTGCACTCGTTCCAGTGTGTTCTACGCCGAACGTTCCGATAGGACTTCCGTCTGATCTGTAAAAAAATAAATTGTTGTCGAGGTGATTCGGCATGACCCATCCGCAGATCGGTGAAGTAGCCGGGTGCGAATTCATCTCCACAAAATCTGCATTGATCCCGGAAACACTCGGATCAAATGTGGAAGACAACCACTGAAACCAGAGACGGGTAGGAGCGAGGATGCGCGGAGGTAAATAAATTTTTCCCTGGTTCGCCGTGTCTGTTGGTTGCGGCGACATCGCATGAGACGTAATGCAGTTCAGCGTTCCATCCGCATTTTTAGTTTGCGTATACAGATCCATGCGCTGCCCGAACGTATCAACGATTTCGATACTGGAAATTCCCATGAAGCCGGAACGCAGCGGCCCGAAATTTCCTTGTGCCATCAGTCCTGTGGCGATAGGCTCCATGCTGTTGAAGGAAAAGTCGTACCAGTTGTCGTTGGGTGTAACGCCGGCTGCCTGCGTAAGACGCGATGTGATGCCGTCCCTTTGAGGTGTCACAAGAAGATTTTCAACGCCTACCTGCGCCACGAATGAAGCCAGCACCTGTTCGATGTTAAATCCGCTGATGGCCTGTGAAAGAAATTTCCGGTTCTGATAGAGGTTTGAAATTTGCTGAAGCAGCGGATTCTCCGGATCGTTGGGGTGATTGCTGATGTACGTTGCGATCTGGTACACGAGTACACCTGCGGAATTCGAACTCATCGTTGTCGAATTTCCGTAGGAGACGGCTACAGGCGAAGTAAAATTTACTGCCGATCCGGTGCTCATTTTGTATTGATAATCCACGCCATCGTTATCGAGCTGGAAAAAATCCGTCAGATTGGTTGGCGAGTACACCTGGTTGACGGCATCTTTCCATGCCAACGGATTGAGCTGGATATTCCAGATCATGAAAATCGGCAGGAAAGGATCGACACGCGAAGAAGAAAATTCCGGGTACTGTTGTTGTGTCGTCCACCCGATACTGTTCGGCGCCCATCCGTTGGTTGCGGCATTGGTGAATGTAACGCTCAATGCCAGCGGGCCAACCACCGCGATATTTTGGTTCGCGGCCTGAACAAATTTCGGATTGCTCACTGCAGCAAACAGGCTGGTTGCAGGTGGTGCTAAAACTCCTCCCGGCGCCGGTGTGATTTCAAGCGGACTTAAACCACCTTGTGCGTACATGAGGCTCGTGGTGAAATTCGAAAGAGAACCAACGGCCGGGTTGCTCGTTCCACCCTGCGCAGCCAATGCCGCTGCTGCTGCACCGGCGAGCATGGGTGTGATCAGGAAAGATTCTCCGGCGAGTGACTGCACATCGGCCTGCATCGGTATGTTATTACCGATTACAGGAACGCTGCTGATTGCAGAAACCGGAATACTGAAATTTGCTCCGTTGTAAACGATGTTCAGCTGCGAAAGAATTTCAGGACTCAACCGCACGAACGTGGTGGTGCCGGCTCCGTTGCGTTGCACGGGTTCCATCATATTACCTTCCATCAGGATAACCGGTTCGGCCGGTGAATAGAATGGAGGCGCGAGCGCACACTGAAGAATAAAATTGCTTCCCGGGTTCGCTGTGTTGAATGCGTTCAGTGCATTGATTACGGCCTGGTAATAGGTCCATGTCGCATAAGCAAGACTGGTTTGAGACACAGTGCCGGCGGGTTGAACGATGCTGGTGATTGCACCGCTGGACGGATCGGTGGTGTATAACAAAATTCCAACCGAGTTGCCCTCGCTGATTACTGCATTCAGTTCGCCACCGGAAGACGTGTAAATAAAATTCGTGATGGCCGATTGCGTGACATGAGGTTGCTGCGAAGGGTTGGTAGGATCAGGAGGATTCTGGCCTGAACTTGTTTCACCGCTGTAAATTTTTATGTAGCGGATCCAATCCATGAAGAGCTGTTTGCGCATGATGTCGAGTGCGCTGCGACCCATGTCGTAATTTTTTTGCGACTGGTTCAGCAAGGTCAGCTGTTCTGCGAGCGCAAGTGGTAATGTGACCTGCGCATTGGGATTGGGCGGCGTATTGGGATCGGCATTTTGAACCTTATCAATGATCCACAGGTAGCCACCGGATCGTGAAGAGAAACCATTGTTGTGCAATGCTTCTTCCAGCGAGATCAGTGTGTTGGGTGTTTGTTCAAGATCGGCAAGCAATCCCAGTTGCAACGCATCGAGCAGGTACTCATAATTGGTGAGTACGTTTGGATCCGTTGTTTGTTGACCCATGTCGTACTTCAGCAATGCCGCGAGCGCTTCTTCGGTGGAATTACCAATGGCCACTTCAGTTTGTGCCGGCCATACCACCGGGTTGTTTCCTGTTGATTGCAGGAAGTACGTGGTGCCCGTATTGGTCAGCATGTTCCAGACTATTTCCTGGGCCGTTCCCGCGCACAATGTTTGCGCAGGCAGGTTGAGTGTGTTAATCGAAAAATTTGGATTCAACGTACACGAAACATCCTGCTTGTTGAAAGACCACTTCATATTTTTCGAAGTGATCTGGTTGAAAAAATCAACCGGTGTCATCGCAGGGTTTACATTGTTTGCGTTACACTTCGCGAGGTACTGATTGTATTGCGTTGTTACCTGTCCTACAATTCCGGCGAGCGGGTCAGAAGCTGTTTCATTCACCCAACCTACTACCTGGTACGTGGTGCGGAACTGTACGCCGGGATTGTTGTTGGTAATGGCGTTGAATATTTGGGGTACGTCCGCAAAGCTGTCCCAGAAACCAAATACGCTGCAGCATTCGGGATAGTACGAACCGAAATACGAACCAACAAATCCAATGGACGTGAGATACAACGGTGATCCATCCGTTCCGTTGTAATACGGCAGGTAATTCGAAGGAGATTCACCGGCTGGGTTCCAGTTGTTATATTCAACAACCCGCCCCATGTACATGTACGGTTGCTGTTGGAATCCCGGTGCTGAAGGAATAGGAACGGAAATTGCCGGACGTGTCACTCCATAAGCATCTGGTGAGAGACTTTCGGATAAGTAATCACTTTCCACGATCCACGTTTTGCTGCTTACAGGACCGTACGTCTGCGAGTTTGCGTTGTACACGCTCAGGTAACGCACAACCATCCAGCGATTGGGTGCATTGGGAAATACAAGATTGCCTCCTTGTGCCTGCTGTTTTCCTTTGCGGAAATAATCGGGCAATTCCCAATGGAGGTGAACACCAACTCCCAGCGGATCTGCGGGACTGTAAACGGGATTCCCTCCCTGCGTTACACCGAGCGAATGGTAAATCTTATCGCCCGTACTGGCTAAATTAATGTTGGAGCTGCCGGGATATTTCCACGGCATTTTTTCAAACGCACCCGTTCTGCCCTGGAACTGGCTGACGATATTTGTGCTGTCGTTATTATTGACGCGTAACGCGGCGATATTCAGTGGAACGATTGCGTTCATGATCTTACTCAGTTGGACTTAATAAAACTTACCATTCCTACACCTTCCGTCATTTCAAATCCCATCTCGGCCGAATCGATCGATGTTGGGGCAGTTGTTCCTGGCGGTGGACCAACAGTGGTATTCGTCTGCAGGATGAGTTGGGCCAATGCATCCAGTTCAAGTACACGCGGTGCATTCGGGCGGAAGCAACTGCTGATATTGACGGTGGTGCCCACTGTATTCATCGTCACACTATTGGTTGTTGTTCCTGCGGTTGATGCAGAGTTATAGCCAAACGTGTGAATATTTTTCGATGCACTTACAGTCCCACCGGCCGGGCAATTGTAACTGTCAATACCGTAGTGCAACGCCTGTGGCGCTTCGTGAATATCGATGCGGTACGCGTCACCCGACACGAGACAGATCAGTGTGTCGGAATTCGGCCCGAGTTGTTCCATACGGAGAATAGGAAGCATGGCCGGCTGCGGATCGGTGGGCGTGTGGCCGTAGGCGTAAACGTTTACGCCCATGCTCGGGTACTGCAACACGACCTGCGAGCGCAGCACAAAACCAGTTACGATGGGTGCAGTAATTGCCGGTGCAGCCATGCCGAAAAGTTTTGCACGGATATCTGCTTTGGCCAGGTGTACCTGTTCGAGCATTTCCGGGAGAACGGCTTTGTCGAGATTCAGTTGCGGCGGATTTGCATCTGCAGTAAGATTTCGTCCGATACTGAATGCGCCATCGACCAGTGCTTCGACCCAGTTGATGTCGAGATAAAAAAAGCGGATCGATTCAGGAGGCAACATGCCTTCATCGGGCACGAGATAATTGAACGGTACACCATACAACAGCGCCAGCCGGCTCAGCCAGTCGGTAAGCGGTTGCGGCATGTTCGGGTCCTGCAAAACCGATCTGATTTTTTCAGGGTCGGAGTAGGTCGACTGCAACGTAGTTTTCAGTGATGCTTTGGTGTATACAGTTTTCATTTTTATTCCTCTGTGTTGAGTGCCTGAACTGTTCTTTTGAAAAAGCTACTGGTTGTGGATCCATCGCTCTTCATTTTTTGCACGCCGGGCGATTGATCCAGTGCATAACCAAAACTCCGGTCGAGCACCATTTTCTGCAGTGTTGATGCGACCTGTTGTCCGAGACTTTTTTTCCAGTTGTAAAGCGCTGTGGAAAATGATACGTCCTGCAAAGCCACCATGCGTCCTATCGTCCATGCCGATGCATACGAAACATCAAGCATGCCGGTTGTAGGATCAAAAATCGTTGCGGCATCCGGTGAAGGGATCGGAAGTTTTTTGATGTTGTTTTGCTGTACTAAATATGGAGCCAGCGGACCGCGGTACCAGGAAACGGTTTGTCCTGCTGTGCGCAGCGTTTCATTCAAAGGAACAAAACCCATATTCAGTGCGCCGGCTACTACGGTATTCGTTCCGGAATACGGCAAGCGAAGATTTGTATCTGCAACAGGAGTTATACTTCCGGGTGTGTTGCCGTTCAGCTGCTCGAGTTGATTGATAAATGTTGCTGGTTGCCCGGTGCTGAAAAAACTCCAGCTCTTCAATACAGCGAGACGAAGGTTCAGTGTTCCGGTGAATGTATTGCCGGAAGGTGCGCCGCCACCTGCTGCATTGGGTAAAAATGGTTCCAGCTCTTCCAGTGAAACGAGAAAGGCATGTGTTTTTTTTCCGGTAGCCGGCAACCGGTTTCCAAATGCAATGGAAAATGTTCCTAAAGGCTGACCCAACGGAATACCACTCGTTGGCTGGTTGATCAAGCTCACTGTACGTCCATGCGCCATTTGTCTCAGGTCGGCAATGGTTGGAGCAATCTTCCAGATGAGGCTCAGCGGAACATCAATTGCCTTGATTGCGTCGGTGGTTTTTTGTCCCGGCTCCAGTGCTGAAAGATCAGTCGCACCCTGGAAGTACGAATAATTATTTCCCAGTGAACTTGTGGGACTGACAGGTGGTACTACTGTATTCGGAAAAAGATCGCCGATGGTACAATCAATCGGAGTGAGATTCAGCGTGGGATAATTCGCAACGTCTGTTTCATCCAGTATCATCACCCAGAGCCAGGTGGGAACATCTGCATCGATATCGGTTCCCGGTGGTGGTGGTGCATACGGAAGAGTAGAGGTGGGATAACGGATCCACGGAAAAGTGTTTTGCAAAAAAACAACGTGTGGAAGTACGTTGCTGAATTCTCCTGAAGCATTATCGGGAGGAAAAACGGAATTCAATACATTGCCCGCGTTGGTAAAACCAAAACGATCTCCGGCTACTGCGAATGTATAATTCGCCTGGTACGGAATAGGCTTCACAGGTTTTCCGGTACTGTCGGCGACCTGCTGCGTCACGGTCAGCTGGTATTCTCCCGCATCCAATCCCGGAAGGAAATGCTGCGTGAATGAAACCTGCGCGTTCAGGAGATCTTGGTCGTTGTTATTGGTTTGCATGTGCGGTTGTCAGTATCGAATTAAGGATTAATTGTTCCTCCGAGTATTCCAATGGTGGGCCAGTCGGTAAGTACTTCGGTTGTTCCCATGGCGTTGAGATCTACGGCTGTTGGCACGAGTGTCTGAAAACCATTTGCGGTAAGATCATTGAGGACTGCATTCCGTCGTCCCGTTACATTGGTGTCAATGAGTGAGGAAAGCACGTAGCCTTGATTCGTCAACGTTTGTCCACTGACGTTAATGAGTAAATCAAAAGCGGTATCAATCGAAGATGTCACCGTGTAAACCGTAGACGGTTGCGATGATGTCCACGCGAAATAAACGTTGTTGTCCTGCGTGTACAGCAGCGTGATGAGCGGAACATTATTTACGGTAAGCGGGTTACGCGGCAATGGCGTGATCGTAAATCCGAGGAGTGTATTGGGAAGCAACTCCGGATTGGTCGCATCTGCGTTCAGTGTAGGATCGCCCCAGAGTGCGGTGTTCGATCCCTGGAGAATAGGTGTGAGCGTGAACGTGGTGAGATAGTTATTGAACGTTCCTATCGGATCACCCGTGTTGCGTTTGCACAACTGCACGGTGTGCGTTGTTTGCGCATTACTCAGGTTCATCGGTTTCACACTGATCGCAGGATTCCAGACCAGTGGAGGAGTAAGTGGATTTGCCCCCGGTGTAAAGCTCAGGTATGGAAGTGTGCTGACGTTTACTACTGGCAGGTTGTATTTCGTCGTATCATTCGGAATGGCCGTTTGTACCGTGGGGCTGTTCACCCAATACGCATTGTTGGCAGGAATAGATGTGGCCGTAACAATCACAAAATTGTTTGGATCGAGTACCCAGTTCCAGATTTCTCCATCCTGGCTGGTGACATTGCTTCCCAATGTTCCGATCGATGCGCTGGCCGATACGTTGGCCGTGGTTTGCGTTGGTGCCTGAGCCGCCAAAGGAGCACCGGCCATCATCATGTGCGGCGCATTCATCCTGGCTTTTGCCTGCGGAGATGAAGGAGGTGGCGGCAGAAAATTCTCTTCGAGGTTCTGCCAGCTGATTGGCGCTGCAACCGGTGCAGATGATCCGAAGTGGATGGTGAAACTGCAAACGTCGAGATCTACTTCTGCTTCTCCGCCAAACGACGGTCCCCACACCTGCAGGTTAGCGCCTACGTGTGCGTGTATAGTGAACAATCCGAGATCGACAGAACAACCTACGTTCACGTATGCATTTGCCTGGTAAGTAAACGGCGCCCAGGTCACGAGGAAATCAACACCGGCAGAAAACCACGCGCTCACTGGTCCTGCACTCCATGTTGCAGTAAACTGCATACCGGCCATGAACATCGAAGGTGTGAGTGCAAGATATGCGGTGCCGGTTGCGTGGAAAGGTCCAAGGCCAAACGACATGCCCATGCGCGGAACATTCGGGTACCACGCTGGTCTTGTGGTGTACGCCGGATTGTATCCGCCAATGGTAACTACAAAATCTCCCTGGTGTTCGCCGGAGAACCAGATGCAGAATGCAAATCCTCCGGTGAGCTTCACGAAATTTCCCATGACGTACGACGATGGTGAAACAACGCCAAGCACCTGGAGCAGTCCGCTCGAAGGAGTGAACGAAGCCACCATATCAATCTCGATGTACGCAATGGGTGATGAAGCACCTTTTGGCAGCGAGATGGCGCATGTTCCGAGTATACCGATTTGCATATCCACACCGAAGGAAACGGTGAGCAACGCAAATGCCGAGATCATTTCAAAAGAAGTGAACTGTATTCCTGCAGCGACCCAGTATTGACCGGGCTGGTTCTGAAAAATGCTCGCCATCTGCGGCATCACCGTCGCGATCGTTCCCGATGGTGAAGAACTTTGTGCAGGCGCATTTTTTGGTAAGAGAAGATATCCCGGTAATGTATCGATCGTTGGAAGGATCAGCGTGCGATTGATACCGAAGCCAAATGCAAGCCCGGTGACATACAAAAACGGAGGTCCGCCTAACGGTGCCTGGAGATTGGCGTAGAGAAAGAAAGATGCAGGCTGACTATTCTGCGCAGGCGCATATCCACCGAGCGCAGTGAAACCAAAATTGCCAACCTGCACAACCACTTCACCGTAATAATTGGTGATGCCGCCTTGTACAGATTTCAGAAATGCTCCGCCGATGTTGAGATTGCCTCTCTGGAAAGCCATTCCCAATCCATCGAGACCAAATGCTACGGTGTTGCCCGCAGGCATTCCCGGTAACGGCAGCGGAAACGTAATGGTGAGTCCCTGCAGGTCGAGTGAAAAAGCGCCGAGTGAAAATCCTGCGGAAAGACCAAATGTGGCTTCACCCTGATTGTAGTTCACGCCGATCTTCTGCAGATCTACCGGGCCGAATGTTTTGTTGATGTTGATCCAATGTACCGGGCTCGCCGGTGTGCTGCTTTGCCCCGGAGCATACGGCGCGGGACCCACAGGTGGCGCTGCTGCCGCCGGCATTGACAAAGGCAACGAAAAATTGCCCGCTGCAGTCGGAGAACCTTCTTTCATTAATCCTGCGGTGAAAGAAAATCCTTTTTGCGCAAGGTTGAACGTGGTCTGGTCTCCCTGTGTGCTGATCGAATAATTGGATGCATTTTTTGCACCTGGATCAGTCCGCGTGTACATCGGGTTTGGCGACGAGTTCACTTGTGGAATGTTGAATGAAACCGGACCTGATTGCGATGGATCAGTTTTCGTGTACGAAAATCCGATATTCTTCAGCGTGTATTGGTTGAAATATGGAACGTCTCCGACCAGCGGAAGATTTTTGAATTGCAGATCCGTTTCTATCGAAGCACCAAAAACATACGAAGGAGTGGTTGACCCGCTGGTAGCAATCGTGTCGGCGTAAAAATTCAGGGTGACTGTTTGAGGCGATCCTCCGTTGCTGTACTGCAATTCAAATTGTGCAGATATGCCTACTTCTGTGGTTGGATTTCCGTTTGCCGGTTTGGTGTAAATAATTTGTCCGGCTACGTAATCGATGTTGGCCTGGAGATTGAGTTCGGGAGGAAGCTGCACATCCACCTGGAATTGCTGACCGACATAACTCAGAAACGTTCCGAGGTTGATCACCGCATCCTGCACGCAACCATCAAAGGTGTAAACAGTTTGGTCGGGTGTTGTGCTTACCTGCGCGCTCAGTGAAACAGGAACCGATCCTATCTCAAGGTTTAATCCAATGGTTAAATCGACAGTAGTAGACATTATAGCGGAGATGAAGACGCGTGAACTTGGGCAGGAGCGGAACTGGCGGCTGAAAAGGCAACCGAAATATTTTTAATCTTCAGCCAGCTTGAAAGTACAGGTGGCAGCGGAATTAAACCTTGTGAAGGATCAGCATTCTCGACATTGAGATTGAACGAGAAGAGAAACTGATTGGTGCTTGAGTTGATCGAGAATTCATAAATGTTCACGACCGTTTGATTCGTTGAATTAAAATTCGCTGTGGTGAGCGACGGAAATGCCTGCGTGATCAAAGGCATCTGCGTATTGCTTGCAAGCGCACCAACACCGGCGCCAAGTTGCTGTTCAATAAAACCGATGATGTCCCCGAGAAACACCGTAACCGGTGGATCAGATGCCTGACGGTTCAGTTTAAAGATGAAGCCGTTCTTCACTCCATCCTGGGAACTGCCGTCGCCGATCACCACTTCCGACAGCAAGGGAACGTCCTGTTCGCTGATCACCAGCGTAGTTGCAAAATTTATGGAGGTGGTACTCATCGCTTCGGTGTATTATGAACTGTAGTCAACGGAAATGGTGAAATCTTTTACGCCAAAATTCGGGTTGGCAAATATTCCTACCGGGCTGCTCATCGCAATGTCTACGGTGAACGCGGTCATGGAACCTGTGGCTGTATTGGCTGAACTGGAAATATCAAACTTGGTGAGCGTGATCTGCGTACCGATGCCCGTATTGAAACCTGCGCTGTTCATCAGGTCGGAAAGCATGGTGGCCACCGGAAGATTGTATGGATTGTCGTAACTGCCGGAAACAGAAAACGTCGGATCAGTGGAGCTGGGTAACTGCAGATCCATGTCAAACGTGAAATCGGGAGGAGCAGTTGGTGGATTCGTTTGCCGTCCGTAAGGATAAAGCATAGCTGTTGCGGAAAGGCCCCAGTCAACGGTTGGACTATTGGTTGGACTGGTTACGGTGAGCCAGACTGCAAGCGGGTCGAGGAAAATACCGTTCGGATAAATCGGAATGTTTACGATTCCGATCACGACAGACACGGTACTCACCTGCACACTGAATGCGGGTGCGGTAGTTGCATGTAACGTAAGACTAAGGCTCAACAGGTTCAGCGATGTACTTCCGCTGGTGTACCACGATGTTGGAAGCGTATTGGGGAAGAGCGATGAGAACGGTGTTCCTGTCACGAGGAAATTGAGATCACTGAGATTAACTCCAAAGCCAACCAGGTTTACGTCGAGTGTAAAAATTCCGCCTGACATGGGCACCTGCGAAACAAGTGTGGCTGTTTTGCTGCCAATGGTAATCGTCACATTCAGATCAATATCATCAGTCGTAGGTGCCTTGGCCGCTGCGGGTGTTACATTGTTGATACTGATACCTGCATCCTGGGTAATGCTTCCACCAATCAGCGGAATGCATTTGGCAATGGCCGCTGTGATGACTGTATTGTTCGAAGAAGTAAGTGTAACGGTGAGCGAACCGCCGGTTGTAGTTACTGTTCCGGTCATGGGAATTGTGCTGAGACCGGTCAGACTTGCGAGTACGTTCATCACCGGGCCCGTTGCAGCAAGATCAAGCGGTGCAGTGAATGTTGTTCCGGTTACAGGAGAACTTCCTGTGGGAACGTCAAACACCAGTACGTTGAGGATGCTGCTGGCTAACCCGGGATAGGTGGCGCCGTATTGCGTGGTAAATTTCCAGTTGGCCATGGATTTGATTAAAAATTAAACTCCGCAATAACGGGCAGGTGATCGCTTAACGTGTCCCTGTACGTATCGAAAACAAGTTCCTCGTTGGCGGCAAATACGGTGTGCGTGTCGGCGGAATTCATGTCGCGTGCATTTCCGATCAGGTCGGCAACTATTTCAGTGCTGGAGGCCGGCGCTGTGAAATTGTAGATGATGTTATCATACGCAGCGGAAAGATATGCTGCGGGCTGCTGCGAATCATCCAAATTGCTTAGTAAGCTGGATTTCGTTCCATCCGCGAGCAGCGTACCAAAGGTTGGAATATTGGTAAACGATTTTACAGGATTGCCTGATGCATCGGGAAACGACGACGACGGGGTGCAATTAAAATCCCCGGCAAAAAATACACCCGGTTGTCCTGAACAGCCTGTGTTGATCAACAGCCGGTTGTAATTGATCGGGTCGCGGTATTTCAGCCCCGAAGTTCCCTTGGGTGGTGGCGAATGAATTCCGGCCACGTAAAGAGACGTTGCGGGGTTCGATACCAACGCGAACTCTGCAGCGAATGGCGTTCGTGGACTGAGCGGTGTGTCATGGATAAGATCGGTCAGAATTTCGCTCGTCTTCAGTGTCAGTGCTTTTTCATTGTAGATGATGCCAATGGTTTCGCGAAATCCGGTAACGAGTGGTTTGACCCATTTGTAGGAATAACTGCCGCGCACATCTGCACGTGCAGCCACAGCGCTGTTCAACGCATTGGAGATCGAAGGAAGCACAACAAGACATCCGTTGCTCCCGTCGGCACCTTTGTCTTGTCCACCTGTTCTTAATTCGATGATGACGAAAATGTCAGCGGGTCTTGCTGATTGAATATTCGACCAGGCCGCATTTCCGGTAACAACTTTGGTGATATAATCGAGAACATTGCCACCCAGTCCGAAGGCAGAATATGCGGCTGGAAATTGCCGGGTCAGTTTATCGGGCCCAATATTCCTCAGGTTCCATGAAACGATTTTCATAAATGATATGAGTCAAATAAAATTAAACCTGAAAAATGATGTGTCCCCCGACTCAATCACTTGCTGTACAAATAAAAGAAATAATCTGGATTGTGCAATTTTATGCCCGATAAAATCACACAAGCATCATTTTTGAATGGCGTGTTTTTGCGCTTAAATGGAAGGAATGGTACAGGTAAATCGGGTAGTTTTTCGGATTGAAAAGCGTGTTTCTACCCAGGCCATTTTTCAGCAACTGTGGCCGGAAGCCATCCGATATTTCGGTAGTGGCTCATTGGTTACCAGGAGTTATTTAAAAACCGCTTAAGCGGTTGAGCGATCTGGGGTTGTTCATTGCCGGGGGCTTAAGCCCCCGGCAATGAACACAGTGAGTTTGCCAAACGGTTTCAACCGTTTTCTATTCCAGCGACATTGAATTAAATTATTTCAAACTGAGCCACTACCGATATTTCTGAGCTCAGTTTCACGCGGGAACCGATATTGAAAAGGAAAGAAAGATTCAATGGCAGGATCAGCGTGCGTGCCATTTCCGTATAAGAAAGTGCACGCACACTGATGTTGAGCAAGTCTTCCTGCGCTCCGCGTCCCGACTTAGTGCCTGATCACCACGGGCTGCCGCATCACGTTTTCGCCACTGCGCACTTCGATGAAATAAATTCCATCGGCAAGTGCTGCTGTATTGAGATAGATGCTGCCTTTTACTGCGCTGCTATTCATCTGTACGGGCTGTCCCAAAGCATCAAATAACGTTACGGTAAACGGAGCATGGTCCACGCTTATCCATAATGCATCACCTGCAGGGTTTGGATATACACTCACTGCATCTTCATCGTATGATTCCACCGACGTACATATTGACACATCCACGGTATCACGTGCAGTGCATCCGTTGAGATCCGTAACGCTTACAGAAAATATACCCGGACCGTTAACCGTATAGGTCATACCCGCTGATCCATCCTGCCATACGTAGAGGTATCCTGCCGGTGCTGAAAGCGTAAACGGAAAACCACCCGGACATACAGCAGTATCGTTGCCGAGATCAACCGGAATAGAATTTTGGGTCATTGTAACCTGTACCGTATCTGTGGAAATGGTGCATCCATCACCGGCGGTAAGCCAATACAGACCCGAAGCATACACGGTAAATGTCGAATCGGGCGAATTGTTCTGCCACGTGTAGGTGAGATAGCTTTGCGACGGCTCGAGGATCACCACATTTCCTTCGCAGATCGTAATGTCCGGGCCCAGGTCAACCGGTGGAAGATTCAGCGGTGCGGTGAGCATTACTGTATCGGATGATTCACAACCATTGCTGTCGCGCACCGTGACCCAATATGTGGCGGGCTGAAAAACCGTCCAGAATTGCTGGTAACCGGTTATAGAATTACCAAAGGAATCATGCCATTCTGAATACACATGGTACGGGCCGCAATTCAGCGTGGCGTATTGGCATATTACAGTATCCGGACCAAGATCGGGTGGAAAAGCGACGCCAACGGTATGCACGATGAACGTATCGAAAATTGCACCGCAGTGACCAAAGTAACTCATCATTAGTGTGTCAATGCCACCCACTGCTCCTGCGGTAAGCTCGATGGTGCTGTCTGTTGCATTGGCTACGGTGCCAGTGCCCATGTGCGACCAGAGCGTTGAGTCGCCGGGCAGAGAAAACGCCACTTCGATCGTGCCCGTACTGAAGCTGCATATTTCGCGCGGGCCGGAAATCACCGGTGTACCTGAGACACTTATTCCGGTCATGAAGTTGGGCATGCACCAGCCGATTGACGAGAATTGCGGTCCCGGAATGACTATGCCATCCTGGACATAACCGCATGCAGTCCCCAACTGATTGGGATCCGGAATATAATCGACGTGCAGTTGGTCACGGTTCACCCATAAGCGGCCATCCGTGCCCATCAGAATGTGCGAAAAGCTACTGGTCGACTGTGAAGTAAACGGATCAACCACCACACCCGACGCAATGATGGCAGCAGGCCCACCGGCGGCGAGATCGTACTGCATGAGTTTGCCATAGATGAGCAATGCACAATAGAGCTTTGAGTTGTCGGGTGAAAATTCTATTCCGTACGGACGTTCATCGTAGGTCGCACTATAGACAACGTCAAAGGCATTTGTACATTGACCGGTGCTGTTGTTGAAATCGCATATGCGAAGACGCTGCGGATAAGTGAATGCGTTAGCTACACAATAGGCCAGGCGATGCCCGTCGTGCGAGAAGCGGATTGCACCCAGGCCGCTGCCTGTACCTACACCGTTACTGCTGACCACCGGCGAGCCTGCAAGACCCGCCGCCGTAAGAAGGTAAGCGTATACCTGGCTACCGTTCATGGTGGAGGTAGCCACCCAAATGTCTGTTCCGTTGCTATGATAGGTGGCAGCCACGTGCTCACTTACACCGGTCGTAACCAGAATATTTTTTGAAACGGCAATCACATCGCCATTTCCGTTGTCGAGGTTCATGTCAACGATACTGTAGCGCAAACCATTCGCCATTGAGTTTTCATAACAGTCCGTTGTAAATACGTAGTAACGTGTAGCCGATCCAGGCTGCGGAACGATGATACAGCTTTGTGTAGCTGATCCAGCACCCATCAGGCCTGTTCCGTTCGGCATCGGCACTCCGTTCCGGTTCCATACAGTTAGTCCATCTGAATAGAGCAGCAGATTGCCGTTCACATCCGAATACGAAGAAGTGCACTCCCTGCTAAAAGTCGGTGGCTGTGGTATTGTATTGTCCGGTGTGAGCACTGGAAGACTTGTTCCTGAAAACTTCAGGGACATCCGTGGGAAATACCAGTTTTCCATCACACCTGCCATGCCGCAATTTCCGATCTGGAAAAAGAAAGAAGTCGATGTGTCGTTGCATTGACCGTTACCGGCAACGAGGTACGCGTAGTGGCTGCCCGGTGAGTTAAACGTCTGATTGTAGTTGAACGAAGATGATTGGTTAACACCATCCACTACCCATTGATATGTTACTGCGGCAGTTGATGTATTCGTGAAATTGATCGTCGCGCCCACCGCATACAGGCCCGCCGGTGAAATGTTGAACGAAGCCTGCGCTCCGCATTCTACAAGAACAATCTGCGTCATCGACTCATCACATGTAAAATCATTATTCGAAGCCTGCAGGGTGACATAGTAAGTACCCGGTGTGCTGAACAGGTGACTGGCATTTACGCTCGTGGAAATCTGTTGATTGTTAACCAGCCAGACATAAGTGGCTGCTCCCGTAGTTGTATTCGTGAAGTTCACGGTGCCGCCTGCTGTAATCGTGGATGCACTCATCGTGAATCCGATATTGATCGGGCTGCTGCAGAGTGGCTGGCAACCGATAGACTGGAGCAGGCTCGCCCGCGGCCCAAGTAATGCCGCGGTCATGCGGTCCCGTTGTCCGCCGGAGAATAATCGCTGGCAGGCCTGGTAACCGTAATCCATGTAATTCTCCACGTGGTCGGGCTGGTCACCCAGACCTCCGTTGGCTACCGGCCGAAAGGGATTGTTTACTGAAAGATCGTTCACATCGCTCGTGCAGGTATTGATCGGTGTGCCGCAGCTCACCGCAGCGGTCGATTGATCCGGAGGTGTATCACATACACGATCGCCATCGTTCTGGCAATCGTTATTCACGCACCCGCTTTCGAACGTATGGTACAGTCCGAGATAATGACCCACCTCATGGAACAGGACCTTTGAATCATCGTTTGAGGTGCCGAAATACGCTGCTTCATTGACAATACCGTCTTCAGGTAATCCATGTTGTGTGGGCAGGTACGCGTAGCCCGCAACACCAGGTCCCGATGAAACCGATGTAATGGAACTCACCACCCATATATTGAGATACTGCGTAGGATCCCAGCGGGAGAGATTTTTGAGCGCGATATCATCGGTTTCAATTGTGAGATTGGTCAGCGGCGAAATCACGCGGTCAATGCCATTGGTAAAATTGCCGTTTTCGTCCTGTTGCGCCAGGCAAAACTGAATATTGGTATTCACACCGTTCACATCCTGGTACGCACCGCTGTTCGCAAATGCATCGTTCAATTGCTGAATAGCCGTAAACACCTGTGCGTTCGGAATATTTTCAGGGCCATTATTGTGAATGATGTGAACAACCACCGGAATGGTATAGGTAGATGACATCCTGTTCACGCCCGGGCTGACTGCCAGCTGTGCATTCATGCGCTCTTCACGTTCTTGTGCGCCGGTATCTTCGCTTCTTTGCTTCAGGCGAAGCTCATCCGTAAAACAGGGTGGCCCTGATGGTAATGCGTTATTGGTCTGTGCGCTGGTATACAGGCCGCCCAGCACGAAAATGGTCGTGAATAATTTTTTCATGTGCGAGAAGTTTTTGAAAGCAGTTTGCCATGCCTTCTATTCAAATATACATTTCCTATTCCACGCCTCAAACTTTTTGATCCCCACGGGAGAATAAAAAGCACTACGTAGAATAGAAAACGTTTTATTGTATTTGCGGCCGGTATAACCGCGCGCGACATTTTAGATACAAAAAAGAGTTAAAAATATTTTTTCGCACTTTTCGTACAAAAATCAACTCCTCGTTCTATTACAGAAATTCGATGCTGTGATTGTCGCGCTGCATGGTCGTGCGCACGTGAATTGCGCAAAATTCTGTTTACGCATAAACTATTCTTTCGTTACACCCTTTTCCTGTAACCTTTCCGGAGCACTGTTTCGCCGCGTTATGCATCAGCACGTTAGCTGAATTATTTTTCAGTTGATTTTTCATGCGGCGTTTCTCCAATGAACGTGCACCAAAAATAAACACGAACCTGTTGCGCACAACTTACGTTTCACCAACAGCATAACCAACTATCCATACCATCTATGATCAACCAGAAAGGAGTCCGTCATGAAAAGGCATGTACTTGTCCTGCTCTGCGCGCTGTGTGTCCACGCCGGAATTAGCGCGCCCATGTTATTTCCCCGTGCGGGATTGGAAATTTCCTGCAGTATCTCTGACAGGAATAGTCCGCTGAAAGAATACACCATTCTCATCCTGGAAGGCAATACCGTTCGCGATACGATTTTCGCAGACCTTGCGCTCCCGATTTTCATTCAGCTCGAACTGAACAAATCGTACGTGATTGAATTTTCCAAAACCGGTTTCATGGAACGCCTGGTGCTGGTCGATACCAAAGTTCCTGCAGGGCAGGAGCGAAGACATTTTACGTATGAATTTGAAATCGACATGCCATACGCCCGATGCGATACGGGTTTGTATGCCATACAGCCCGTAGCGCGGATCATTTACGACACTACGGCCGGAAAATTCGATTACGATGCTGTATATGCAAAAAGCATTGGGAACGTACCGGAGATTGTGGCACCAGCGGAACAGGGAGGCGGAAAATCTCCTGCGAAAAAATCCGGGGGTAAGAAAGGCGCAATGCGAAGAAGATTGTGAACGTGGTGTTTCCGCTGGTTAACGATAAGGACAACAAGACCAACAACCTTAAGTAGGGCAATACCAACAACAGGTTAATCCCGGTCAATTCCCGCCGCCACCTTACGGAAATTCACAGCAGTAGTTAATCAAATCCTTCAGAGAAGAATTCTTCAACTGTGACGTCTAAACATTTTATGATTTTCAATAGAGTAGCATAAGTAATATTCGCTCCTCTTTCATAACGCGGGTATAAGGTTCTTGAAATTTCTGCGTCGGCAGCAAAAGCTTCTTTGCTTTTCCCTGCCTGTTCCCGAAGATATTTTATTCGATTGCCAAGTTTCGCCATGTCAGGGGCTACCTTCTCCCTTTCTGGTTTTTTCTTCTTTACCGCCATACTGCAAAACACGCATATAGCAGTCGTTTTTGTAACCCAATAAATAAGACCTAAATATATAAGTCCATTATATATATGTATTTTTTATACATTTGTCTAACACTCAATGAGTGGAGAATAATATTCAAGCAGCGTTTAGCTGTAATTCTGCAATGGAAAACTGGAAATTTCAATCGCGCAGGAGTTGCAAGTTCACGTCAAAGACGTGGACTTCTACAGCCATTGGACTTCCTTCGTGTCCGTACCCCATTTTTTATGTCGTGTTCAACCTCGGAAATGACAATATCGTCTTAACGGATAAACAAACCTGTTCAGTTGGCTGGTGAATTAAGAGGTTCTACAGCGGGAATAAAATAAAACTAACCGCATACGGTTAGTTGCAATCAACTTGCCCGGGGTACCTTTCGGTTCAGTTTTGTAGTCGCAGATGGAATCCGGTCACTCGGAAAGTTTAATACAGAATTCAGAAAGTAAAATCGGCAAGTGAAGTTGTATAATATACATTGCCTTGCGTTTAGTTCCCCTAACGCATGAATCTGCAAGGAGCGGTCACCCCTGTGATCTTTAGTTCCTTCTAACCGGAGTATTGCAGTGCGATCACAGCGCACTTCGGTTAATTTAATTGTCGGTCGCTGTGTTCCCCGGCAACGAATCGCTTAACAACCACCGCTTGGGGCGGGAGTTGGTGACGTTGGTCTATGGCTGTCTTGTCATAGCGGGAATTTCCATTTACAAAATGTGCGGTCGGCAAAGCAAAAATGCTTTGCCCGGTTTTCAGTATTCATTTAATCTATACAGAACAAAACAGAAAATTTTATCGGTGACGATTTCCACGAAATCAAAAACAACAATTAAACAATCAGAAACAATGAAAAACAAAAACACAAATTCGGTGATACACCGACGACTGTTTAACACAGTCTTTATTCTCCTGTTCTCCCTGAGCCTAAATGCTCAAACCCCGCAAGCGCAAGTGTTTCAGGAATGGACAAGTACAGCCGGAGCGCAGAGCTTTTTTCAGAAAAGCGTAACGAAAACTGATGCGTCCAGCAACGTTTTTATTGCTGGAGCCAGCCTGAACAGTTCCGGGGACTACGACATCATGGTAGCAAAGTACAGCCCTGACGGTTACCTCTATTGGTACAACCAATACGCAGGAGGCGGGAATGGAAATGATTTTGCAACGGCATTGACCATCGACGGTTCGGGAAACGTTATCATTACCGGGAGTGTGGTTAACGATGTATTGGATAGCAATGACGTTGTAACGATCAAGTACAATTCCAGCGGTACTCAGCAATGGGCGACAAGTTATCACGGTGGAACAGGCAGCGACGTGGGAACAGATATTGTTGCAGACGCAAGCGGAAACATTTTTGTTTCCGGTGCAACGAACCAAGGGTCTTCAACGAAGTTCGACGCCCTCTTGTTGAAATACAACAGCAGCGGAACACAACAGTGGGCAAGTCTATACAACTACAACAGTCTGTGGGATGGTGGGTACCGTGTTGTACTTCTTAACGGCGGCAAAATCGGCATTGCTGCTATTGCTCAAAATTCCAATACCAACTACAAACTTGCCGTTGTAAAGTATAACGCTAATGGAAGTTTTTCGAGCGCAACTGTTACGGGAAACAGCGGAATAGGTTTTACGATGGTCTATTCATGCGTGGTAGATAACCAGCACAATATGTATGTGACTGGGTGCACGAATGGAACTTCTTCGGTTGATTATTACACGATCAAGTTAGACAGCGCGTTAAATCAGCTCTGGACTGCAACCTACAACGGCGCTTCCAACCTGAATGACGAAGCGAAAGGAATTGTAGTTGATGGATCGGGTAATGTTTACATCACCGGATATTGTTCGACTTCTTCGCAGGGAAAGGACATGGTTACGATCAAGTACAATTCCGGCGGGACTCAGCAATGGGCAAAGATTTACAACGGAATTGGATCAGGCGATGATGAAGCCTTTGCGATAGCTATTGACGCCAGTGGCAACCCTGTTGTCTGTGGTGCGTCTAACAATGGAGACAGCTACGACTATTACACCGTGAAGTATGATCCATCTGCAAATATCAAATGGCAAATGACCTGGAACTCGGCTGCAAACAGATCCGACCGTGCTATGGACGTGGCCGTGGATCAAAACGGAGCGGTGATAGTTACGGGACAGTCAATGACGAGTGCAACTACATTCACTTATGTCACAATTAAATATTCGGAGCACGCGATTTTAACCCCAACCGATTCGGAACCATTGTTGCACGCGTTTTGCTTTACAGAAAACCGCGGACAACTTTTAGACACGGATAACAAAGAAATCCCGGAAGTAAAATTCTACAACAGGGAGAATGCAGGGCGGCAGCAGTTGTATTTTACTGATGATCGCCTGAGTTACGTATTTGCACGTTTGGACACATCAAGTACCAGCCCGATTGATACTTTAGAGCGGATCGACATGACCTTCGACAATTCCAACAGTGATAAATTGATCTACGGAATGGATAAGCGGACGGACTACGTGAATTATTTTCTCGGTCAGTTTACCGATCCGTTTGGGCGTATTGCAAATTACGACCGCTTGTACCATGAGGAAGTTTACGATGGTATTGACGTGATGTATGCAAGCAATTCGCGTGGCCTGAAGTACTACTATCTCATTTCACCCAACGCCAGTACCAGCGACCTTGCAGAAGTTTACGATGGCGCAAGTAATATTTATGTTGATACCAATGGCGATCTGGTCATTGAAGGACAACTCGGAACAATCCGAAGACCGCAACCGAAGGTGTGGGAGGTAACAAGTGGAGGAAGCACGGTTTCGCTCACTTGGCAACCGTCGTACAATGTTACCGGGAACGTAGTTACGTTAACACTTGGTGCGTATACTGCGGGCAACACGTTGGTTATTCAGGTCGATTTTGGAAACGCGCCGACCATTCAGCAAAATCCGAACGACAATCTGGACTGGGCTACGCACTACGGAAGTCAGGCGGGTAACTATGATCCCATTGGTGATACCGAGACAGATTTATACGGCAACAGTTATTTTTCGGGGTATACAGCTGCGAATGCCTTTCCGGTGGCAAACGGTGTTCAAACTTCGCCGGGTGGTAATACTGATGGAACCATTTTGAAATTTGATCCGGGTGCCGACCGCTTGTGGGCAACGTACATTGGTGGACCGGGTGCAGAGGCAACGTATCACATAGATGTTGATACCGCGGGAAATGTATATTTCGGCGGAAGAACGACTGGCGGGATTTTTACTACCCCATTAGCGGGAGCGTATTACGATAATTCTCACAATGGTGGTTTTGATTGGCATTTGGGAAAAATACTTACCAATGGCAGCAGTTTGTTGTGGTCAACGTATTATGGAGCCGGAGGAGACGACTATTTTGCAGATATGAAAGTCACTCCAACCGCAGATCGCCTGTATTATATTGGTAATACCGGGTCATCAGCATTTCCGCTCTGTCCCAAAACGGGTGCATACAACACAGGAACAGGAAACGCCGTTATCGTTGAGTTCGATTCTTCTTTGGACACAACCTGGTCGGCAAGATTTGGAACGGGAGGAGCAGGGCTCACGGGGATAGACGGTGATATGAATGACGGATTTTTTGTGACTGGTCGTGTGGATGCAAATCAAACTGTACCGTATGTTGATCCGGGTGGCGGTGCTTATTACGATACGTCTCCTATCGGTCGGGACGCGTTTATCGCACGACTTAACGCCAACGACACCGTGGTATGGTGTACTGCATTCGGAGGGGGACAAACGGATATTGGTCATGACATTGTGAAAGCAGGTAAGGAAATTATTGTGGTAGGTGAAACAAACTCCAACAGTACGGTGTTTCCGCTCATGGGAAATACTGCCGCAGGAGAGTATAAAGACAGTATCTGCAATCAAAATAATCCTGACGGGTTCATTGCCCGGTTCAGTGTTGGTGGTATACAAAAATGGACAACGTATTTTGGAGGACTTAACATTGATCTCGCAACAGGCGTTACTACCGACAAGAGCAGGACTTTATATGTGACAGGGATCACCGAGTCCAATGATTTTGACATATATCCTTATGGAAACGCGTACTACCAGTTTATCGGGTCAGGAAACATGCAAACCTTCTTCGCTGCCTTTACTCCTGCTAACGAAATTCTATGGTCAACCGGATTTGGCGGCACCCAATATGAAGGAACCGGACAAATTGCGACGTTCGGAAACGAGTATTTATACTTTAGCGGAAACTCCAATTCGACTGCTGCCAGTTTTCCGTGGGACTACCCAACAGGTGGATGGATTGATACATTGAAAACGTCAACAACAGTAAATACGGGCTATGTCGGACGCTTCGGAATCCAGAACATTAACGTTGCTACACCCCTGATTGATCCTAACAGTTTTGGGTTTCAGTTGTTCCCCAATCCTGCCAACGAAATAACCAATCTGGTTGTATCGGGGTTGTATGGTGATGATATTGAGATCGTGATTACGGATATGCTTGGGCGAGTGATTTACACTAGGAAAATCGACGGTGTTTTCGGAACTTTATACGAGAACATCGATACAAGCATGTGGGAATCGGGTATTTATTTGGTTTCGATCACCACAGGCAGGCACGGTTCATCTACCAAAAAATTAATGAAGCAATAAGGATGCGTAAGTTCTTCACAATAGTTCTGTTGACTTTCCAGTTCTGCGCGGTTGCGCAGAACTGGCAGTCAATGGGTACGAAAAAATTTAATCACGCCGTAGAAGATATTTACTCAGATACCGCAACTGGTGATTTGTTCGCAACCGGATTCTACTGGATGATTGACACTTCAACAGTGTTTGGACTTTCCCAGTGGAATGGAAGTGAATGGGAATTACCCTTCACGGATTGTGGCGCTGGATCAGCAAAACAAATTATCAAATTTCAAGGAATATACTACGTCAATAAGAACCCTTACTTATTAAAATGGAATGGCACATCGTGGGATACAACAGCGACAACCGATGGCGGCTTTTTTGATTTGTACAATGATGGAGATTCTGTTTTATATGCAGTGGGAACGTTCGGCATTTTGAACAGTATGGCAGTTTCCAATATCGCGCGATTCGATGGAGTTACATGGTCGGGATTTGGTTCAACTATTTGGGCTGGTGGTGGTGCGTCGTGTGCATTTCGTTATCAAGGACAAATGTATTTTGGAGGAACGTTTTACGATGCGGCTAATGGCATTTGGCGAATAACAAAATGGGACGGAACCAATTGGAATGCGGTTGGGGGTGGGATTACCGGGAGTCTCGGCGCAGCATTTTGTATGGAGGAGTACAACGGTGAATTGTATGTTGGTGGATACATGATAGCGGCTGCCGGAAATCCGGGAAATTACATTGCACGATGGAACGGTACGTCATGGTCACAAGTTGGGGGTGGAATCTGGAACGGTCAGGTTTTCAATCTGAAGGCGTTCAATGGTAATTTGTGGGCGGTTGGTCAGTTCGACGAAGCAGGAGGAATTCCAGCCTCCTATGTGGCACGGTACGATGGTTTAGATTGGTGTGCCGTTGGTGTTTTCGATAATGTCATTGGTGCAATAGAAGTCCATAATAACGAATTGTATATCGGCGGAAACTTTTGGACGGTGGACGGTGATAGCGTGAATAAGGTGGTTAGGTGGATCGGGGGAAATTTTTCGGATACATGCGGACATTTGAACACAGGGCTAACCGAAATATTACCCCAGATGGTCGTGCAGGCTTTTCCAAATCCTGCATCAACTCATGTAACATTTCAGATTTCAGGTGAACCTACAACACGCACGGTTATACTTGTGGACAATCTTGGTCGTGAAATCTGGCGCAAGGAAACGAACGAAAGCACGGTTGAATATTTTATTGATGGAGCCGCAGCGGGATTGTATCACTATCGAATCGAAGATCAGGGCGCGGTGAAATTCACTGGCAAACTCATCATTGAATAATCCTTTTTTTCGAGATTTCTGCACATCATTTACCAACTCCGTGACCGCAGAAAGGTTCGCATAGGGACTCTATATTCTGGTAGTTATTAAGAACGACGGAACACAAATCCGAAAAAAGGTGACTATAACCGAATAAAAGCCGGTAAAAATAATTCTCTGCTAAGATCAGGCAACCTTTTTCAAAAAATCCCGTCCAGAACATAGGTTCCATTTCGTGCGGATGTTCTGAGGGGCCGCAGTATCAACAACACTGAAACCATAACCGCATGAAACAAGTTCTACTCCTGATTTTAGTTTGCTTTGGTTTTACGCTCTCCGCACAGGATACCATTCCTGCAGATACCTCGCAGGAAGAAACAAAGCACAAACATAAAGACCATGCACATTACTCCAACGAAGAACACCGGCTTTCGCTGGGCCTGAATGTTTCGCCGGGTTATTCCTTCCGGAAAATTGAGAGCCGAAAATACAGCGAGCTTATTCATTGCCGTGAGGAACATGAAACAGCTATATACACCCTCAACGGCGGCCTGTCCGTTGGTTACCGGCTGAACAAATATTTCGAACTTGTTTCAGGCATTTCATATTTCCAAACCGGATTTGATTTCAGTGAAGACGTGCAATTGAGCGATACACTTGAAAATGAATTTCTGATTGGGTGTGAAGTGTATTACGTTGTGGATCCGGAGATAGGATTTGTGGGCGCGGGCTTTTTTGATCGCCGTTTTGTGTATTATATTTCCGGTTACCATCCGGCGCAGGGAACACTCAACATTAAAATCCGTTATCACTACCTGGATGTTCCGGTGATACTGCGCTTCGGTGTGGGCCAGAAACGACTCCGTGGATACCTTACGACAGGTATCTCGGCCAATTTTATGATCCGCAATGATCTCTCTATTACCGTGGACAATAATGGAAACACATTCAGTTCGTATCAGGCCGATGGTAAAAATCTGTATTTCCTTTTCAGTAGCCGGTGGAACTTCAGTGCGCTTGCAGGCGCAGGTGTGAGTTATCGGTTGAGTGAATTGTTCTCCATTGGAGCAGAATTTTCAGCGCGTTACCAGCTCAGGGATCTTTTCAGCAAGGAATGGCGTCCTCATCCTAACGTGTATCAGGAGCGCCATTACAGCGCAACTGCAGGAGTAAGTGTATGGTATCATTTGTAATGAATGTGTGGCGTCGCACCACCTGACGCTACACATTCATTACTCAATCCTCTTCATGCAGTATTTCAACGCGCCGTAAATATCAAGGAAGATTTTATCCAGGATCGGGAATTCATTGTTCAGGTTTCCTGCCAATGGTTCTGCCTGTGCAGGGGCAGGTGTCCAAACTCAAAAAAAACATCCGATTTATCGCAATGCCTTTCGATCCGTACAACTACCCCAAATGGGGGATAGCGGTTTACACCATTGGGGTCAGGGCAAAGTGTATGGTTTAGTTCAATTTTGTCCTGTACACCAACCATACTTATGAAAAAAATACTTTCAGCACTAGCACTTCTTACGATCGTATCCGCGCATGCGCAGATATTTGAAATGAAGAAAACCTACACCGGGTATCATTACGGCTTCGGTTTCTGGAATCCGGATGGACTGAACAAATTCGTTGTGAGTTTCAACGACATGTATCGCGATGACCTGAAGGAATATTTCACGCAATATTCCGGGCGTGAACGGGGCATGAGTTTCACCACGAGCGGTTTTCGTTTCATTGTAGGAAAAAAAGAAACGAAGTGGACGTTCAGTACAGATTATGCGTTTGGTGCCGGCAAAGAAAAGAATGAAGCTGTATTCAAGAACGGCATCACGCAACACATGGTCGTTAAATTCCGGACGAACCAGGTAAATTTTTCATTCGGAATTACGAAAAAGGAAAACAAGGTGTGGATCGAGGGGTTGTACTGCACGAACCTCGCGAAAGTGATCATTGAGTATTCTACTGAACATCTCAATGGTGTGAACAGTTTCGGAACAGAATACAGGCTGAACGGAATTTACATCGGCACCATCAAGACCATGGAGCTGGGCGCGCAGTTCAGTTACAAGTGGAAGAAAAATGTTTTCTACACGCGTATCCTGTACCCGATTGCGGTAATTGGTCCGGACAAAGGCAAGCGCAACTTCGTTGACGACAGAAGCGGTTACGAGGCGCCGAATGATTTTCCATCGGATTACAACAGCTACGTGAACGATCCTGCGGGCTACGCCGCGAATAATGGTGCACTGCAAAGCACAGGAATGAAGGGATTATCGTTTGGTTTCGGAATGTTTCACCTTATTGGAAAAGATAAATAATGAAAACGATGAAGATAGTAGCAGCGGCAGTTGCAGTGGCACTCGTGACGATTACGTCGTGCAACAAAGACGAGCGACTCATGAAACGCATGGAAGGTAACTGGAACATTGAAAGTTCAGTGATCAAATATCACAATGCGGATGGATCCGAACAGGTGATTGAAGAATTGAGCAACACCGGTCGGCTGGTTATTTCCGATGGCAGTTCTGATCTCGAAAAGAGTTACGACTTTTTCTACATCAACTCGCAGCTCGATACCATCCAGGCGAAAGACATACTGGTAACCGACGAATACCGCAGCCGCATGGTGATGAGCAACGCCATTGTAGATACCGTGAACGGCAACAAGCCAATCGTATGGACGATCACGAAACAGAAGCGCAACAAGCAGGTGTGGTCGACATACGGAGTGGATTCAACGTTGTTTTACCCGAGCAATAATGATAACCCGGGAGCGGCGAGTAATTGGGTGAGTTGGGAGATTACGTTGAAGAGGGATTGAGGGATTATATCTGACCGCCGTGTATTGAAACAGAAAGCCTCCCGGGATGGGGGGCTTTTTGTTTAATTGGTATTCAGGGGCTGAACCTTTCAGTTTGGTCTGCATAAATCCATTCGCTCCTATGGAAACCGGGCCAGGTGTGATTCCGGATCTTTTAAATATTTCCCTTATCTTGCTATTAGCAAATCCTTCCCTCTTATGAATAAACTCTACGCCATCCTGCTTTCCGTTGCGTCTGTTTGCGTCACGCAAGTTACGTTCGCCCAATGCGGCCCCGTAATCACCTGCCCATCGAACATAACGGTCAATAACACCACCGGTATGTGTGGCGCCGTGGTCAACTACGGACCGGCAACGGCTATCACTACCTGTTCAACAAGTACGGTCACCATTTACTCCGAAACTTTTCAGGCGGGTGTGGGCGCATGGACGCTGAATGTAAATACCGGAACCAATGCTACTCAACCCAACAGCTGGGAAGTAAATGCATCGGAAGGTGGCGTTGCGCCTCCGGGATGCGGCGTTGCAAACAATGGCGATCTCACGTTGCACATCACGTGTACGTCTGCGTTCTGCGGGTCATTGATCACAGGAGCGGTGTATAACGCAAATAAAATATCGAACAAACGTGCCGAGTCGCCGGTGGTCAATACAACGGGCTACTCCGCGCTCACGTTGAACTTCAATTACATTTCATTAGGCGACGCGCTCCTCGACAACTGCTCCGTTGTGTACAACGACGGAACCGGCTGGCAGACGCTTACAGCAAGTATTAAATCGCCGGTTTGTCCCAGCGGACAAGGGCTATGGACGGCGTATACCGCAACGCTTCCGGCTTCCTGCGATAACAACCCGAACCTGCGGATTGGTTTTAACTGGACAAACAATGCCGACAACGCAGGAACAGATCCATCCATTGCGATCAACGACATTACCATTACTACACAGGGAGCTGCTCCGCCGGTGATTACCTACAGTCATCCAACCGGTTCTTTATTTCCGGTGGGAACAACAACCGTTACGGCAATCGCAACCGATGCATCGTTGAACGCTGATACCTGTTCGTTTCAGATTACAGTAAACGACAATGAAGCGCCGGTGATCAACTCATGTCCTTCCAACACAACTGTTCCTGCAAACAACACGGGTTGCACAGCAATTGTAAACTGGACTGTACCCGGCGCAACGGACAATTGTGTGAGCGCAACACTCGCATCAACGCACAATCCGGGAGATGTTTTTCCATTGGGAACAACAACGGTTACGTACACAGCCATCGACGGCAGCGGGAATTCAAGCACCTGCAGTTTCAATGTAACGGTCACCAATCCACTGAATGTTACAATAAACTCCACGATGGGAATCCTGGAATGCGAAGGCCATGCCGATACGTTGATTGCAAGCGGTGCAAGTACATATACGTGGAATACGAGTTCAACGGACGATACACTTTATGTAATGCAAACACCTGGCACAACGCAATGGATTGTTACAGGAACGGATGGAAACGGTTGCAGCGATTCCGACACCGTGAATGTTCTGGTGAGCGAGCTGGTGACGATCAGCATGAACATGAGTCCTGTCGATACGCAATGCGTGACCAACGGAACAGTGAACCTGAGTGCCATTTCCGCTCCGGGTGGAGGAACATGGACTGGCCCGGGTGTTACAGGCATGACGTTTGATCCTGCAGCTGCCGGAGCAGGCACGCATACACTTACGTACACAGTAGCGAATGCAGACAGTTGCATGAGCATGGCGACGGGAACAATTTATGTAGACAATTGTCTCGGCATGTCCGGTGCTGCGAATGAACACGCTGTGATTCTTTACCCGAATCCGACGAACGGAAATTTCATCCTGGAAACTGAAGCGAATGCGCTGGTGGAGATTTATAATTCACTGGGAGAATTGATGCTCACGCAGAACGTTGTTGCAGGGAAGAATAGTTTGTCATTAGAGAATTTACCGGACGGAATTTATTTGGTAAAAGTTGCGCAGGATGGTGGAGTGAAAGTGGTGCGGGTGGTGAAGGGGGAGTGAGGCAAGTACGATGGATGTTTCAAAAATTAATAAGTGGCTGATAGTTGCCAAACAGCTCGAAAGCCCTAATAAGGAAGTTCGATGTCCGTTCTGTGAAAACAGTATTCTTCACATAAAAGAAGTTGTTCGACCGGATGGAAAGAAGATGGATGTTTATGTCGAATGTCCTGCATGCAAAGAACACACGGTATACAGTGCTGTTGATGTCAAATCAGTATAAATCCAATAATGAGACATACAACGGTCCTTATATTTTTAGCGCCTTTTTTTTAATAGCCACAGGTGCGGTTTGCAGCATTTAAATCCAATCGGCCCAGGTTCCACATTGTTAATGTTTCACATTCGGAATAAATAAAGGTCAATTAACGGTTAGAAAAATAGGTAGGACTTGAGACTGTTCGTTGGCGTGTGTATATTCACTTATTATCATTATTAATTGAGATGGGGAAAAAACAAATCACGCAGCAAACTCAAAGTCAGACCCAGGAAGGGCCGGTTCAAGACCCTGTTGTTGAAATGTTGAAGGAAGGAGCGATGCGCGAGATCTTTGCACCGGAAGTTTCCCCTGTACTTTTTGCGCATATTCTGGGTGAGGCGCGTGAGCGATTATTCGAAGAAGAAGTGGCGGAGTTGGAACTGCTCATCGAAGAACTCAAGATTGCTTTGCTGAATACCGAGGGGGCTGGGGATGAATACAGCACATCGAATGACAATTCATCGATTGTAATAACGAAAGCTCCGGATCCAGGTTCTGCGGATTACCAGCAAGCGTATAATCATGTTTCAATCAATATAAATGTTTGTGACAGGCCGGTTCAACTGAGTTGGTACTTTCTTTTAATGCCATCAGGTGAAGCGGATAAAACTCTGGAGGATACTTCGTCGGAAACACAACCAACTGCAATAAGTCTGGAACAGTTTCTGTCGTGGTTCCCTGATCCGCTGACGGATGACCATAATCTTCAATCACCTGTTTTATCTGGTATGCCTGTTTTGGAATCGGTATACGATGGTCGGTTTCCAACCGGGGAAGGTGGGAACGGAGATTATGTAAAGCGATTGCAACTCGCCCTTCTGCTTATGAACCCCCAGGCGTTGCCGAAATATGGTATTGATGGTTATTATGGTAGTGAAACAACGGATGCAGTTTATAATTACCAGGAAAACTCCGGGTCAATGCTATTCACTAATGATGAGTCTGGGAATCGGGTAATAAAGCGAAAGAATCAACTAACTCCGGATGGCATTGTTGGTAAACAAACCGTAGCGAGACTTGATGCAGACATGACACGTATCTATAAGGAACTTAAGGTTGATAATGCGTTCAACGAAGAGAAGATGCTGGAGCGGTTGTACGCATATTATAAAGCGAAAAATCAGACACCACCTCCACATGAAACCATGCGGGTAATGGCTCAAATGCTTCTTGAGATCAGAAAAACGGAGAACGCCAAGGCAAAGCAACCCGAAGCGCAGGGAAGCACCACTCAAGTTACCACCGGAACAACATTGGATGAAAATCAAACTGCGACGCTTTTGATGGGAGGGTTAACAGCGGAGCAGATCGATGCGATGACCGATGATGAATTGAAAGTGTGGATATGGGAACATTTTAAATTGGAACGCCCCGACGAATTGAACGTACTCTTTACGGAATTGAGAGACTTCGGAAAAGATCGGGCGATTAATTTGGCACAAAAAGGCGTTGAAAAGGCGAACGAAATCTGGAGGGCCAATATTTTGTTGAAACTGGGCGCATTAGGTTTTTCACTAGACGGAGGAAAAATTGTAAAAACAATGGTTTTACATGAAGGGAAGTGGATATATAAAACGCAAATGATAGCAAGCAAATTCGTGCAAGTTCAGGGATTGAAGAATCAGCTGGGTAAGTCTACTAAGCTGGCCACGTTTCTCCAATTTCTTGACTGGGGAAAATTTGTTGATCCAATAACATTTGCGCAGGCGCTCTATGAGAATGACCCTTTTGTGTTTTCTCCGTTTCATGATGCTATGGAAGCGCAATTGGCGGAAATTGATGCTACACTTTGGGAAGCATCTTTACGGGGAACCTATAGTGGATTTATTCATCAGATGGAGAATAAAGTGAAAAATGGTGTTGAGGCGGAGTGGGGGGTACCTCTAAAGGAATTGCGGATCGTGTACCTGACAACACTCGAGTACATAAATATGCTTGGGAACACTTTTGTGATGACCAAAGAAATTTTGGAAACCCCTAGATTATTCCCTGCTAATGTTTACATAAACAATCAATTTGTGTTGGATCACAACATCAGTTATGCCATTGTACTTTGGGGAAAGGGTAAGGATTTTTATGCTGAGGAAATCCAGGAAAATACACCGATTGGCCCTGCTACCGAAATTGTTCCAATTGGCACATTTCTTATGAAAACTATGGAATAAGACTCACTCTGTCGACGTGATTTCCAGGGTATAGCGGTCAATGGTTAGTGAAATTGAATCGCGTTCTGAAAATTTAACCGATGGCGATTGTAACTGAATCGTTTCCGGGTTGAGAAGGATCGGAAAAACAATAGACACCTGCGGATCATTGTAATTCTTCTGAAACGTTTTTTTTGCGTCAGAAAAATAATCTGAACGTTGTACTTCCCGCTCGTAAATCGCCAAACGCAGACCGTAAACCTCATCGGCCAATCCATTAGCGATGCTCCGATCAATTAAACCGAAAGCAAACGGCCCGGTCGTGTCGCCTCCCCGCAAAAAAAGAAATTGTTTAAAATTTATAGCGGCATTGCGATAATCCTGAACGGCTTCATAACAATTGCCCAGATAATAGGAAACGAAAACATTATCATTCCCCAATGCTTCGGATTTCAGCATATCAGCCAACGCCATGCTGTCTTTGCCAACGCGAGAAAAGGCAGTGCTTCTGAGTGCGTATAATTGATAGTCCGCAGTATTCAGTCTTATCGCCTGTGAAAAACTAAATATTGCCTCTTCATATTTTTTTTCAAAGTCATAACATTGGGCAAGCGCCGAATATATTTTCCAATCCTGCCTAAGCTCCAAACCCTGCTGAAAACTTGCGATCGCCTCAGTGTGATGGTCGCGCAGAAAATAAAACATGCCTTGATGAAAATAAGCATCGGCGCTATCCGGAAAAAGGGATATTTCCTTCGCCAGGTATTCTCCAGCCCTGGCACTGTCCCTGCGCGCGACATAAATTTCTGCCCGCTTAATGTTGAGCCCGTAAATCTTTGGATATTCTTTCTCAATCTGATCCAACAGCAGCAATGCAGAATCGGCGTTCCCGTTTTTAAATAAGCTGTCTGCAAGCGCAAGCTTTTGTTTGCCCAGATCCCGTCCAGGTTCATTCTGGCAGCTGCATAATTCAACGAGTGCGAAGCTGCACACCAACAAGAATACCAATCGATTTGTTACATACAACATCATGTGTAGTTGAAGATAGCTCTGATAAATTTACCTATATTTAATTTAAGTATAGTGACTTTATGACTGAAATTTCCTTCGTATTCGCAGAGCAGCAGTGGCTGAGATCCTGCATAGAAACCCGGGTTTCCATTGTGCAGAATAAGCTACCCGATGCGTCCGACATATTCACTTTAAATCCCCCACCTGCGATTGTACCAGATGAGAAAAGCGAATACAACCGTCTTTTGAAACGCCATCAATTAAACCAGGAAGAGCGGCTGTTGCTCGCACTGTCCATTTGCAATCACTATAACCCACGAACTCTGAATGTATTCATTCAGAGTCCTCAATTGCACTTGGGGGCGCGTGTAGTCAAAACAAACAACGAACTGTCCCTTTTACCAACCGCAGAGACATTTTTCTTCCTGGTAAATGGAAATAGAAACGCTGACTACCGGCGACTACATCACTACTTTAGTCCCAATCACGTTTTTTACAGGGAGAGCATTCTTGATCTTTCAGATACACCTGCGGGCGTTTCAAGATTTGATGGAGCCTTGAACGTTTCCATTTCTTATCGTGACCTTTTACTCTACAACGAATATCAGCCACCCAGATTCAGTAGCGAATTTCCGGCACACCTGCTCACGACAAAACTCAACTGGAATGATCTTGTACTAATGCCGCAAACGCAGAATCTTTTGGATGAGATGAAAAACCGCTTAGTCCACGAGGCAGATGTTCGTGGTTGGGAAACCGCCACCGGGAAACTGGATGATCACATGCGGCCAGGGATGCGTGTCCTGTTGTATGGCGCCTCCGGACAAGGAAAAACATTAACGACGGCGCTCTTTGGCAAATTGCTCAAGCGCGACGTTTATCGTATTGACCTTTCTGCGATCATCAGTAAGTACGTTGGAGAAACATCGAAGAATCTACGCAATTTGTTTGATACCGCTGAACGGAAAGATTGGATCATTTTCATAGACGAAGGAGATGCGCTATTAGGAATGCGTGCAGACCTGTCTAATTCTCAAAGCAACACCACTCACAATAGTAACCAGGATGTTGCATACATTCTTCAGCGGATTGAAACATTTGATGGAATTATCATAGTGGCGACCAATCTTGCAAACAATATCGACGCAGCGTTTGAAAGACGTTTTGAAGGCCGCATCATGTATGTTGCACTCAATCCTGAGAAGCAAATGAAAGTTTGGAATAATGTTTGGCCGAAAAAACTTAAGATGGAGCCTGGTGCTAATCTCGACTTATTGCTTGCCCAGAATTCTTTGTCACCGGCGTCTATTGTAAATGTTATTCAGCGCATCGCGATAATGATGGCAGAACAAAACAAGACTGAGGTTCCTGCGGAAATAATCAGAAAATGCGTGATGGATGAGGCGCTTAAGTATAAAGGTCGCTGAGATAAACCGTTGATATCAGCGGACGAATATTAAATCGTATAATGCCAAATTTGTCTAAGGCATTTTCTACTACTCGCCCTAATCCGTCATCTCCCCCAAAAGAAATATTTTCCGGCTCTGCGTAAAATCACCGAAGTGCATTTGAATCACATAAGTTCCTTCAGCCAGCGATGGCGCAAATTCTGAAAGTGGCAACACGTATGCTCCTGCTGCTTGTTCTCCTAAGTCGCTGCTGCTGATAAGGCGTCCAGTGAGATCGTACACGTCAACTTTCACATCCGTCGATTTATCCAGCGCGTATGAAATCACGCTGTGGCCATCGCCGGGATTAGGATATACGTTGAAAGCAAATGTTTCTTCATTTTCAGTTATACCCACATTCGTAGCGAGGATATTGATATCATCGATGTACAGGTTATTACCGGCGCGATCTGTCGGAGCAGAAAATTCAAATTTGAAAAGGATATTCGGAACGGCGCAGTTGGTCGGCAGATTTACGGTCACCGTGTCCCACATGCCGGGTTGCGATGGTACAAAGAAATTAGTGTCAAGTCCTGCTGTACACAGCGTAGAATCCTGTCGCGACCAGCGCAGCGTCCATGTCTGACCACAGTTGATTGAACTGTATACTCTCAGCTTCGGAATATTATCGTCATCATCGAGATCGGCTGTAGCATAGGCATAGGAAAACTGCAGCTGTATGCCGGTCAGATAATCGAGGTAATATGCAGGCGTGATGAATTCATCTACATCGCCCTGCATGGTTGTTTCGAAATTGTGCAGCAGGAGAGAGTGCGTTCCGGTGTGAGCCGCCCACGATGTACGGTGGAAAAAATTGCCGTTGTTCGCGCGGTTATTGACGAGATAACCATAGTACATAAAGTTTGGATTTTCGAAACCTTCCGAATACAGCTCGTTGAAAACCGGTGTGTTCGGATTCACCTGGAAATAATCCGGTCGCGTGATTGTATCCGATCCCGCTGAGTTCGATGCGATGAGTGTGACGGTGTAAGATCCCGGAATCGTCAGCGGATTAACGACAGGATTCTGAACCGTGTAACTAAAGTTCGCAGGGCCCGTCACGCTCCAATTCCATGCGGTGGCGTCACTCGACCAGGAGTCGTCGTAGAGTGTAACACTTCCTCCTTCGCAAACCATAAGGCGGTTCGCATCGAAGTCTGCATGAGGTGCGCAAAGCGGTTGAACATTCATGCATCCCGTTGCAACCAGGTTACCCGGCGACCATAGATTATTTCTATCCGATACAGTACTGTTCAATATGTATTGCATCGTGATCGCTTGTCCCCACGTGAACATGCGTTGGCAATACGCATACTCCATGTAATTCTGCACGTTCTCGAATTGACCGGCGTTGCACACATTGTTGGTGTTTACGTTGCAGGAGGTCCAGCCTTTCGTTACTGGTGTATCACCAACTCCATCATCGCCGCATGCCACTCCCGGATTATTTGTACTTCCCCACACATGCGGAAGGCCCAGGTAATGTCCCACCTCATGCGTGAGTGCGCGTGAAGTCGACGCGTTGCCTGTTCCGATGCTTCCGGTATAATTGTGCAGGATAACAATTCCGTCGCGACCAGAATTGTTTGGATCAACGGTCCACGGATAGTACGCATAACCCGCTGCGCCCGATGCAATGAAACGCACCACCCAAATGTTCAGGTATTTGTCGCGCGGCCATTGGTTGAGTTTACAGCCGTTGTCGCCAACATACGTTTCCATGGATTGAATCCGATCGATTCCGTTGGTGCAATTTCCGTTGGGATCAACCTGCGCAAGACGAAATTCTATTTCGCTATCGGCAGCGAGTGGACCGAATGGCGGAACAATAGAACTCGTATCCGCATTTAATTTTCTGAAATCTGTATTGAGAATGGAAACCGCATCGAGTACCTGCGCATCTGTAATATTCTCCGAACCGTGATCATGGATGATGTGAAACACGACCGGAACAATGTACACCGTTGGAGGCGCGAACCGGCTGTCCATAGTACGTTTGCCCTCGGCCAATTCGAAACTCCTCAGTGAGTCGTGCTTTTCCTGCAGTCCCGGATTCTCCAGGTGCATTTGACGGAGTATTTCATCGGAGCCACAATACTTCAGATCGGTTTGTGCGTAAAGTCCGTAGCAGGAAACGGCAACAGCGAAGAATAGAAAATGGAGATTGGTTTTCATTGCGTAGACAGTAAAGTGGATAGCTGCAAGATAAGAATAATGAAACGGAATATCGGCCATGCCGTATATCCGCTGGGAGACTGCGTGTTCCAGGATCCGAACACCGCAAGGAAATTGTGGATTATCTCCTGGCTTTCCTTAACTTACAAAGACACGTAAAAACAATATCATGCTTACACGTTTACATCTTACGCAGCTGTTGATCGGATGTTTTATTGCCGCCGCCTCTGCTGCGCAACCGGTTTTTACATCAACTGATTTCGAGCCACATGTTGGAGATCAATACACGGTGGGTCGCGGTTCCATAATCGTTCCGACGAACACCGGCCCCAATCAAACATGGGATTTTTCGGGCGCTAACATCAGCAACAGTACAACATACACGGTCACTCCGGTTTCTGCCATTCCGTGTGGGTCACAATATCCATTGAGTAACATGGGAATTGGAGCCGGTGCATACGACATGTTGCAGATCACAGCCACAGAATACAACAGTGTCGGCAATACCATTACACCCGGTATGGCGCAGTACGTACATAGCGATCCCGAAAAACTGTTTGAATTTCCGATGGCATACAGTTACAGTTTTTCAGACACCTACAGCGGCGTGAGCAATCAAGGTCCTTATCCAACTTACCAGCAGGGCGCCGATACGGTCACTTATGACGGATATGGAACGCTCATTACGCCGTATGGAACGTATAACAACGCCATGCGGATCAACCGTGAGTTAACGTATACCGACTCAACGCAGTTCAATACAATGCTGTGTTCGGGACACTATACATATTGGTTTGTTCCGGGATACCGGTATCCTGTTGTAGTTACGTGGATTGTAAATTGCACAGCGGGATTTTCAGCGGGACTCGAAATTCTTCAGAGCATAACAATAGGTATCAATGATCACGTTTCGGATGGCTCATTGGTTGCTTATCCCAATCCGTTTGCAAATTCACTTACTGTTGAAGTCGGCACCGAAAATATCGGGTTGCCTGTTGAGATGCGTGATGTAAGCGGACGAGTAATCATGACGGCTATTGCCGAATCAAGAGAAGTAAAATTCAATTGTGAATTTCTGCAGCCCGGCGTTTATTTCATAACAATCGGGAATCGTAGTTATCGTGTTGTGCAGGTTGAGTGATGGAAACAACATAAAAAACCCTCTCTCAAAATTTTGAAAGAGGATTTTGTCTTTGACAAAAACGATAATTCAAGCTACTCTTTTATTACTTTTTTCAGAACAGAATAGCCATCTCCATTGATCCGGATAAAATATACTCCCTTCGCGTAATTGGATAGATCGACCGTTGCAGTTGTTTCTGTACCGGTGTTATTGAAATTGTCCCGGTAAATTACCTGGCCGTAGATCGAGATTATTTCAATTGAACCGATAGGTCTATTGATCGTGTTTATCGTCAGTACGTTTTGAGTTGGATTTGGCATTACGCTCACACTGACCTCGTTTATATTTTCGGGAACAGTTATTATTTCGAAGGTAGAACTGTAACCGGAAGCTACCTGTCCCCTGATCTCCCCATTGGGAAAAGCGGAATTATGAATATCCAGGTAAATACTGTCTTTACTGAACTGTAAAGAATTAGCAGGTAAAAAAGGTGGTGCATCTGTGCTGTTCCAATATCCTTCAGCAGAAACGTTTGTCCCTGATGCAACCATAATACTGGTCATGTCATAAATTTGCGGGCCATTAAATCCTGTTGTATTTAAATGAAAATGCGCTCCGGTAGCTGTTGCAGAAAGACTTCCGGCGTTCCATAAATAATGCATATTATCATCGAACCGGTCAGTCGAAACAATACCTGCTCCGTAAGCTAATGATGTAACAGAAGGCACTACCTGGTTACCATTCATATTAATACTATAACCTTCACGTGCATAACGAATGATCTGACCTCTCAATTCACCATTAGGCTTCAAAGCGGTATGAAAAACAAAAGCCACATTGCTTATCAGCATTCTGTATGGTGTTGATCCTGCTGATAAACCCGGGATCATTCCTTTTACCCTGCGGCCAACAATAAACGGCGTAAAGTCTAACTGAACGGCACCATACGGAAAGCCGGCATTCCCGATATGCATATGCGCATAATCTAAATTGGATGATAAAGTATCTGCAACAGCATCAAAGTAAAGCGTATCCAGGTTAGTGCTTAATCTTAATACACAAACACTCTGGCCAACACTTGTAATTGAAGGTACCATTTGAGTGCCGGTTCCATTAGCGTCAAACGACAAGCCTTTTCTATGAATTAACTGAGAGCGAACAACACCGGTTGGGCCTGCTGCTGTTGAAATATTTAAATAAACCCTGCCACTAAATAAACTGTCAAGTAATTGTGGGTTTGTAGAAATGCTGCCTGCAATTACATGACTATTAACACCCGTAATAAAGCTGGTAATATCTGCAGCCAGATTACCTACTACGCCAAGATCACCAAAATGCAATTCTGCATTTGTAACCGGTCCGTTTATGTTTTGACAAACAATTCTGAAATTTAATTTTTGCTTGTCAAGTGATAATCCAAATGAACCGAGCCCGTAAGCGTTACTCATCATCATGGGTACAGTTTCCATGCTGTTCAGATCGGCAACAAAATTCCAATCCGATTCTAATTTTATCTGTCCCCTGATCTCGCCGAGCGGATTAGCCGCCGTTGTTACAAGCAGGTATAAATTATCACTCATTAATTTTGAAATAATAGCCGTTACGTTCGTGCCGGTTAAATCGGTAGTTAATTTATTCCCGTTTAAAAATGATGTCAGGTCTATAAGCGATGAACCGTTGATACCTTCGTTACCCTCGTATATGCTTACATTCACTGCAGGACCGGATAAACCGATCATGCTTAAATTAATTGTTAAAGAGTCTCTCATTTTATTAAGCATAAAACTGGAAACGCCATTGGCATTGGATGAAACGGATGGCACCACCTGCGCCCCATTTAATTTCGAAGTAAACAATAAGTGACCCTTAAAGGTTATTGCTTTTGATTGAAGAACACCCAACAGCAGGGTTGCTAAAATAAGTATCGATTTTTTCATGTTCATGGTTTTAAATATTCAGAACAAAACAATCGCATAATTAAGTGTGAAAAAAATTTGTGTGCCTGAATTGAAAATAACAGGACATAATCGAAAAATGCAGGACTAAACAGGAGGTTCTTTTTTGGGAACCTGTTTAATTTTATTTCCATCCTCTTATTCTGTCCTTCAAATACCGGTTTATGTCCGGTAAATAAGGAGATACGCTTTTTTCGAATAATATTTATAGATTACACGATGAAAGAAGCCGAAGACAGATCAACTGATTTAACCGTCTTTCTTGTTAAGAACAGGTGGGCCTGGCACCTTTGTTTTTGGTTGGGTTATATAGCCTATCGCGCGTGGTCTTATTACTCTACACTTGTTGATTACCGGGAATATCTGAATTTTATGCTCATCAGGGACCTGGTGGTTTTTGTTGTTTATACATATCTCATCATAGTACTTTATAGATTATTGGTTTATAGAAAGAAGTACATCCTCTATTCTATTTCCGGTATTGTTCTATCGCTGTTATACCTGTTGTGTGTTTTGAAACTTCAACAATCTTTAGTGGCCAGCATCAGCACTATGAAAGATGCACCATTTGGCGAATGGTATCTGAATAACTTATCGCTTACAGTGCTTACTTTTCTTGTAATTACTTTTACCAAGTATTTTAAGGACAATTTCATCAATCAGTATTATGAAAATGAGCAAAGGCAATTAAAAATGAAATTAGAGCTTGATAATTTAAAGGCACAGATCTCGCCTCATTTTTTGTTTAACACTATGAATAATTTTTATGGATTGGCGGTTGATCATTCAAATAAGCTGCCAAACCTGATGATAAAATTATCAGACCTGTTGCGCTATTCGTTGTATGAAACCAAAAATGACCTGGTGCCGGTTTCGAAAGAAATTAATTACGTAAAAAATTATATTGAACTCGAAAAGATCCGGCTGGAAAGTACGCTTGACCTGGAGTTCGATTCTACCGTTGCTGAAAATGAAGGTGCAGGAATTGCACCACTCATCCTGATGGTGTTTATTGAAAACGCATTTAAACATGCCAGGCAGGTGCTCAGTGAGCCGATCCAGATCAAAATTCATTTGTCGCTGACGAATGAAAAAGTATTGATCTTAAAAGTGATAAATAATTATTTTAATGATGGAAATAATCACACCGGCGGACTTGGATTAATGAATGTAAAAAAGCGGCTTGACTTATTGTATCCCGGAAACCTTCATCATTTGGAAATCATAAAAGAAGAAAAATATTATACAGTTAATTTGAGCCTCCAATTAAATAACGGATATCTTGAACAGTAAAATATATAAGTGTTTAATAGTTGACGATGAGCCTATCGCACGGAAAATTGTGCAGGCTTATATCGATAATCTTCCCAACCTGGAATGTTCGATACAGGTGAAGAATGCAATTGAAGCACTTGAAATATTGAATAATGATCCGGGTATTGAAATCGTTTTTTTAGACATCAACATGCCGAATTTAAGCGGCATGAGTATGGTGAAAATATTAAGTACTCCACCTAAGATCATTTTTACAACGGCCTATTCTGAATATGCTATTGAAAGTTATGAGATCAATGCGGTCGATTATCTTCTGAAACCATTCTCGTTTGAACGTTTTACAAAAGCTGCATTTAAGGCTATTGACCTGATAGAAAAAACAAAGGCGGGTTTATCAAATGAAATAAAGCCTGACGAAGAACAGAATATATTTATAAAATCAGAAGGTAAAAATTACCCGATCAGTTTGAATGAGATCATCTATTGCGAAGCGAAAAAAAACTATACAAAAATTGTTTTGAAGAACGATAAGACATATTTGCCACTTATTCCACTGTCTAAATTTGAAGAGGAATTAAAAGCAATAAGTCCCAATTTCATAAGGGTCCACCGGTCGTTCATCGTGTCATCCAAGGAAATTGTTTCTGTTGGCGCTCACCAGGTGTTTATGGACAAATATAAAATTCCGTTAGGCGAACAGTATAAAATGGAGTTCTTTGAAAAAATAGGGATCAAAAAATAAATTATCACATACCTGTTAGCGAACAAAAAAAGGCGAAAACCTGGTAGCGATACCGGGTTTCTTTATTTAAACGAATTCCCGAAGATTTCGCCGTTACAGTATATTACATTTCGTATATTTAATATTATCCGGGACGAAAATTGGTGAGCCAACGGCCCGGACGAAACCAAATACATGAAGAAGCCTCTTTTACTTTTTGTTGGCTTACAGGTTGGAACTATTTTGCTGCAGGCCGGCAATGGTGAACCACAGGTCGCTGATTATTCCAACAAGGCTAATCAAAAGACGCTTTGTTTCGAAGAGAATAAAGGCCAGGTGCACGATCAGGATTATCAATCTCGTCCCGATGTCCTTTTTGGCGGACAGGATGGGAACATGGTATTTCATCTGAAGAACAATGGTGTCAGTTACCAGTTGAGTAGAGTGGATAGCTGGAAAGAAGCTGAAGATCCACGTGCGAACGCAATCACAAACGGCATGAGCACGCACCAGCCTAAAGTCCCGGATCAGGTGACGATTTACCGTTTGGACGTCAGCTGGCTGAATGCCAATACAAATGCCCTCATTCAGAAGGGTAATAGTGTGCCGTCATACAACAATTATTATTCAACGACTTGTCCTGATGGCGCACTTCATGTCAACAGCTACGAAAGTGTAACGTACTCCAATTTGTACAACGGAGTTGATTTAATGTGGTATCAGAAGAACGGTCATTTAAAATATGATTACATCATTGCGCCGCATGCAGATTATAAACTGATTCGATTACAGATTGAAGGTGCAGAAAGGATTAGCATTAACGCACAAGGTGAATTGGTCATTGAAACTCCGTTGGGACAAATTATTGAGGAAGCACCATTTGTAACACAAGGAAGCCGCACGTTAATCAGTAAATGGATTGTGCGGAACAACACAGTGAGTTTCTCTATCGAAGGCATAAACCCGAATGAAGCGTTAATAATTGATCCCGCAGTTCGTGCATGGGGAACCTATTATGGTGGAGTTGGAAATGATGTGGCCTATTCCTGTCCATGCGATGCCAATGGGAATGTTTATCTGGCGGGTTATACCTTTAGCACCGGAGGAACTGTGATTGCTACTTCAGGAAGCCACCAGGCAGCGATTGGTGGAAACGCTGATGCATTCCTGGTAAAATTCGATAGTACGGGTGTTCGCCAATGGAGCACTTATTATGGTGGATCAGGATTTGATGGGGCTTATTCATGCGCGGTGGATGGAAACGGTAATGTATTCATAACCGGGGAAACTCAGACCCAATCCGGTAATGCAATCGCCACAGTTGGAAGTCATCAAAGCGTATTCGGCGGTACCTTTGACAATGCATTCCTTGCGAAGTTTGATAGTGCTGGTATGCGCCAATGGGGCACCTACTACGGAGGAGCCGTGGCTACAGTAACCTGGTCATGCGCAGCTGATGGAAACGGTGATGTGTATATTGCCGGTTTTACAGACACTAATAGCGGTACCGTAATTGCTACTCCCGGCAGTCATCAAAGTACATATGGTGGTGGCCTCTATGATGCGTTTCTCGCAAAGTTCAATAGCTCAGGAGTACGTCAATGGGGGACCTATTATGGAGGAGCAGGTTATGATCATGGCTATTCCTGTGTGGTCGATGCAAGCGGCAATGTTTACATGGCAGGATATACGGAAACTCCCTCTGGAAACGCGATTGCAACTTTCGGCAGTCATCAAAGTACATACGGCGGTGGGGCAGACGCATTTCTTGTGAAGTTTAATAGTTCAGGAATCCGTCAATGGGGCACTTATTATGGTGGCCCGGCGACTGCATCGGGGAATTCCTGTGCGGTTGATACAAGTGGCAATGTCTTTTTGTCTGGGTGGACCAGCAACGACACAGGTACGGCGACAGCTACTTTGGGAAGTCACCAGGTTATGCACTCTGCAGGATTTTACAATGCGTTTTTAGTAAAGTTCAACAGTTCAGGTGCTCGTCAATGGGGAACTTATTATGGTGGAAATCCGGGTACATATAGTTATTCTTGTGTAGCGGATCGAAACGGTAATGTGTATTTGACCGGATGGACGGCCTGCGACACAGGAACTGCTATTGCTACTCCAGGAAGCCACCAGGTTATGTATGGCGGAGGGCCTCTGGATGCGTTTTTGGTAAAGTTCAACAATGCCGGTGTGCGCCAATGGGGAACTTATTACGGTGGAGCAGGTGAGGATTGGAGTTATTCCTGCGCAAGCGATTTAGACGGAAACGTTTATTTATGCGGATACACTGATGATACCTCATCGTCTACTACAATTGCCAGTGCAGGTGCATACCAAACTTTCAATAACGGCGTTTATATAGATGCCTTTCTGGCGAAGTTCAATGGGTGTACATCCGTCAATGTAAGTCTGAGTTCACAAAGCAACCCAGGATGCTACGGTGATGCAGATGGTACTGCAACTGTAACAGCGAACGGTGGTTCCGGATTGACTTATTCCTGGTTACCGAACGGAGGAACATCGCTTACCGCGTTGGGATTATCAGCAGGAAGTTATACCTGCACAGTAACCAATAGCTGTGGCAGCGTTGCACAGCAAACTGTTGTCATAACGCAACCGCCTTCCATTACCGCGTCGCAATCATTCTCAATTTGTAATGGAGACTCGATCATAGTGGGCTCCAGTGTATATAATAGTTCCGGAATTTACACGGATGTCTTTACGGCGTTTAGCGGTTGCGACAGTACAGTCACCACAAATCTCACGGTGAATCCGGTGGTTAGTACATCACAGACTATTTCGCTGTGTAATGGTGATTCTTTAATTGTCGGTTCGAGCGTATACTACAACTCCGGAAACTATTCTGATGTTTTCACATCCGCCAACGGTTGCGACAGTACCGTCACCACTAACCTCACGGCGAATACGGCGATTACCTCATCGCAAACTATTTCGATATGTAATAATGACTCCCTGGTTGTCGGCCCGAGCATTTACTACAGTTCCGGTACATATGCCGATGTTTTGACTTCCGTCAATGGGTGCGACAGTACAGTTACCACAAATCTCACGGTGAATCCGGCGATTGCCACATCGCAAACTATTTCAATATGTAGTAATGACTCTTTAGTTGTCGGCCCGAGTGTTTATTACAATTCCGGTACATACACCGATGTTTTGACATCTGTCAATGGCTGCGATAGTACGGTCACCACAACTCTCACAGTGAACGCGGCGATTGATGTAACAACTACGCTTAATTCGATCACCTTTACCGCGAACCAGAACGCGGCAACCTATCAATGGATTGATTGTAATAACGGTAATCAGCCCATCGCCGGGGCAACAGGTCAATCGTTTACAGCCACGGTAAATGGTAGTTATGCAGTGATTGTTACACAAAATGCATGCAGCGATACTTCCGCCTGCGTGGTGATTCTTTCGGTGGGCACATCTTCGCTTTCAACAGTACAGACGGTGAATATCTATCCGAACCCAAGCACAACAGGAGAATTTATCTTAATACTTGACAGGTCATCTGCACTCTCTGTTACTGATGCGCGGGGAAGAGTTGTATTCACTGCGATGTATGATGCGGGTCGATGTAATCTCCACCTTGAAGAATTGAACGACGGAATTTATTTTCTGATGGTACGCGATGCGTTGGGAACAGCAACGCAAAAATTGATCATCAGTAAATAAAAATTGAGGTCGTCATTTCTCCAATGAATGATCAGTGAACGAATTGCGTAAAACGAAAAAGGTATTCTCTTGTGAGAATACCTTTTTCTTAGTAGACATAACGTCCCAAATATCGAACCATTTGATCGCAGATTTGGCGGAAATCAGGTGATTTAAGCATCTTAATTACCTTTAGGTTCTCAAGACCGCAGCCATGATACTTAAATTTGAACTTACCCCTCGAAATTGGTACAAAGATCGTATTGAAACCGAACTACATTTTATTGAGAATTTCTTAAAAAACGTAGAACATCAAATTTGGCTTGGTATAAAGGACTTTGAAAATTGTACAATAGAGACTTACGAAGAAAACGATGATTGGGAGGCACCAGATCGCATTGCAAGCAGAGAGTATATGGGTGTTGACGGCTTAACTTGGGATCTCGATGACCTATTTAAAAGCTATTACCCAAATTTGCAACGCGGTTCCGCGTTTATTACACTCCATGCATTTTTAGAGAACGAGTTAATCAAGCTTTGCGACCTTATTCAAAAGCAAAATGGTTTGAAAATTAAATTAAACGATTTAAGAAAAGATAGTTCACGAGCTCCAGAACTTTTCAGAGTGATTAATTATTTGGATAAAGTTGAAGGGTTGGCAATTTCCAATGCGGATTTTGAATCTGTCAAGCTAAAAGACTTAACCGAAATTAGAAATGTCTTTGCCCATCAAAATGGAATTTTTCCAGTCTCGGAGAAGGATAATTTTGAAAGAATTGGAAGAGAATTTACGAATCACATGAAAATCGGTACAGTGGAAAATAATTCTATTGCACTAAAGGAAACTTTCCTAAAGTTCGCACTGGATTCATATCGCGAAATCTTCGTAACCATAGATAAAAAACTGCAATTAAAATATGGCTAAAACAACAACCAACCGCTTGAGTGTTTCAAATAGTACATGATTATGCAACATATCGCTCTTACAAGACAAGAATTGCTGGCTCTATTAGAAGAGCAGTTGTATTTTTTGGACAATGCACTTTCAAATTTCTCACTACATAAAATGATTGAAAAGTGTAATAACAAAGTAATAGGAAAGCCAGTTAACGTAAGTGTGTCAACTGAAGTTGAAGCCAAAAGAATAGCGGTAATCATTCGAGTTTTAGTTCATGATACCGCAAACAGCACATCATTACTAAAATACCTTAACATTATTGATAACATTGAGTTTATTGATTCTTCGTTACCAGATGATGGTAAACTCCATTCAATGACGGGTATGCACGGAGTTCGAGGAGTTAATCCCGATCAATATTTTGGTTTGGTTGGAAAGATTAATTCGAACGGTTCATTGATCTCCGTTCCGTTATTTGAACAGCACCTTCCAGAGTGGTTTGAATCTTATAAGAAGGTTGATTTTCAAAAGTGGTGGCAGGAAAGTATCATTTGTACTGATGGGCATAGTCATTCAAGAAGAGAAATTGTTCTAAACATGGCGAACAAGGACGGCGGTGCTCATGTGGATAATTTGTTACCTGAAAAGTATACTAAGACTAAAGACACTGCCCTTACTCTAAATATTGAAGGTGTGAAAACCGATCTTGAAAGAAATGTTGTTTATGCTTCTGTTGCACAAATTGGTTGGGAGTTGATCAACTCAATTGATCATCCAATTGTGTAAAGCGATAGAATTGATCGGGTCTGGTCAGGAGCAACGAAAAAAGCACCTGAAAATCAGGTGCTTTAAACTAAAGTAGCCCTGAATGAGCAGATATCGAACTGGTTTGTGGAAGATTTGGCAGGTCACAGTGAAGAATTCTTAGAGTCATGAAACATGACCCAACTAATAACCTTCCAGCGGATCATGTCGCGAAGGCTGGTATATGAAACGGAATCCTAATGAAATTCCATGATACCAAATATTCTCGTCGTCTCTTATGAGTTTATATCCCGGCTTAAAGAAGAACTGATATTTTTTGTCAGATTCAACGCAGAAGAGTCCGAATATTTCAATTCCAGGATTCCTTTTACCCAAGCTAGGAAATTGATATAAGCCTGCGTTAAGACCGGCGCCCCAATAATTGAATTGATTCCAGTGAATATCAGGACGCCAATTACAACTAACATAATAATTCGTATTTCTCAGGAACCGATAGTCCGACAAAGCAGAATCTTTTCCATGCAACAAGGATATATCTGCACCGATCCCGATATTTATTGTCCGTACAAAATGCGCATTGACGAACATCGATCCGTAGGAAATAAAATTGGCGCGCTTGAATGGTGATCTTGGACTGATAAAGTTGGCTGTCAGATCGAACCCGATCTCGACCGGCCATACTCGGTGGAACTGAATCGGAATGATCTCCGATGATGTTTTCTTATTGTTTTGCTCAACTTCTGCCTGAAGAGCATAGTTGCCTTTGTGTTTTTGCCGATGCAGGTAAAAACTGTATTGGGACTTAACAGAAGTTCCGGTTCTGGCTAATACTGAATCACGATTAATAACAACATCGAAGAAGAGCGAATCCTGTTTAGTGGCCCCTGATTCGGCATAACCGGTACTTAGTTTTTCTTTGGTTCCTGTAAGTGGATATAGTCTGAACCCGTTTTTTGCATTTATGAGTGTATCAGAGTCAACAGAAAGAACCAGCCTGTCTTCGGTGTGATAGTGATTGTAGTCAAACAGGATATAGGTATAATGATAAAGCTTGATGGGGCCGCCACTAATCGTATAAAATTCCTTAATTGCAACATTCCTGATGCAACGTACCTGGTAGGTGCTCACTTTAGAAGTATCCACACCATCGAATACCCGCACATCAATAAAATAATTCCCGGTATCATTAACGACAATTTTCAAGGTCGACTGGTCAGTCCGACTGCAAAATATAATAGATCTGGAAGGGGTGGAATCTCTTTGTCCTAAATTCCATGTGTAAATAAATCGTTCCTGCGGGGAATCTGCATCCGCAACACGTAAGCCGAAATCGATCGTATCACCCGGGTAGACATAAATCATACCGTTGATTTCAATTTTGTCTGTAAAAAGATCAAGTTCGGGTTTTTGGTTCGATTCAGGGAATAATTGTTTTATGGCAAAGATCAGGTCACTTTTATAGTTGATACTACGCGGGTCAATGAATGTGCTCGACCCAATCTTATATACTAATGTCGGTGCGAGGTATGTCTTTCCAACTTCTTGTTGAACAACATCATATAAAATAAAATCATACTCGAGAAGTCCGTTGAACTCTTTGATCGAAATTTTTAAAAACAATTCTGACTGCGTTAGCGCCTTTACAAATTCCTTATCCTGTTCTCCGAGCTGCTTAACATTTAATTGGGCATCTTCATTTAGGAATTTGTAAAAATTAGTGAGCATTCTTCCCATTGATTTGCTTTCCATGAGAATATTCAGGCTGGTGACTGAACGGAGCAATTTCGAACTAGTAGAGTCACGCATGTCCCTGAGCGTAGTTTCAATATAAGGAACGAGAAGTTGCTCCGATTTTTCCGAATCGACATAATATAGCAATCTGGGAGCAGGGATTGTATCCGCCTTTAGAAAATTGCACCAGCAGATAGCGAATAGTACGACAACTACTTTTTTAAACATTGAGAAATATTTTGGATTAAATCTGTTGATTCCTTGAGGTGATTATTAATATTGGTCCACATACTTGTTGTTGCTTCTGGCTCAGTCATATCCCTTTTTATAGAAGGAAAGGCATTGGGATATGTGCAGCATACTACTCCGTTAATCGTGACCTCGATACTTCCGCCGGTAACGCGAAATATTGTTTCTTCACCTGGAAATTCGAATGGCACAAGCCCACCGGAAATGATTTTTATCGAAAGCTCTTTGCCTTCCTCTTCCTCAACAAACTCCATTCCCGTCAAGTTCTCCAGTGACTTCACTTGGTCCATAGTAAGAGGTAATAGCTTGGTTACGTGAAATTTTTCTTTAACCAACACAGGCGGCTTTATTGTCGGACTGTCAATATTTATGTTAATTTCTATGGGCGGTGCCGTAATTTCCTTTTTATCAGGAGGAAAAAGATCCTTCCAGTTTTTAACAACTGTTGCAACAGTGGTGAGCAGGAATGCCAAGAGCAGCACACTAGCCGTAATTCTGTTATTTTCTAATTTCTCTTTCCACCGCAGAAAAAGCGTTTTGTTCTCGGGCTTTTTCTCAGTATCTGCTTTTTTTGTGACATCTGCGTTTTCTTTTTCTTTGTCTGCTACCTTATTAATGCTTTTGAGCGTTTCAATATGCTCATGCAGTTGGTTATATCTTATTTTTCCATCAACCGTGATCCCTAATCCTTTCTCATGCTCTTTTTTATTGTCGATATAATTAGCAGCCCGAAGTTTCGGCAAGTCATTATCAAAATCAGCGGATGTGAATTTTTTTAGCCCCTCATTGAAGTGACGTCGTAGATCAATCTCCTGAATATTATATTTTTCAATATTTTCATTCAGATACTTTAGAATATTGTACTCAAAGGAATTTTGTGTGTTTGGCATCTTGCAAGATAGAAAAAGGAGCCTTTAATGGGGGTATAAAATAAACCCTGTAAAGCGTTGCTTTACAGGGTTTAATAATTTAGTACTTAATAGCCTGGATGTGCAGATATCGAACTGGTTGGCTGGGGATTTGAGTAAATTTTCACGATTGTAAGCCTCCAAACGTTTGTCACTCAAAGACATGATTTTTATTGTCTTAGCCTTGACACCAACGAGAAAAAAGAGGAATTGCTACAACAATGATTCCCCCGCAAGTAAACCAGATTGTGACCTTGAAGCAACAGTACTTAAAGTTGGCAATACAGGCATTTACAAGAATTTGATGCACCAGATCGTGATTGAGCGCGTGCGTACCAGTGGTAATGTCATAGCTTGCCGGTTGAATCGCAGAAACATTCGCGCGTGAATTGAAGACTTCAATAAATTGTTGCTCAGTTAAACGATAGATCGATTTAAAAAACAAAAGGTTCACCGACTGTTTCAATTTCTCAAACATAGCGGCATCTAGTTTAATTTGTGCGTAGAACTTATCATTTAATATGGGCGATAAAGAGCATAAGCAAATCAGAATTGCAACGGCAAAAATACTCTCTGATATAATAAGCATTGTTGCTTGCCAACCAGATAAGTCTCCGGTCATGCTGATTAATCCTGCAATTAATCCTACAAGGAGTGCAAGTATTCCTGCATTCTTTGCTTCGGCAAACTTAAGCCATTCATTGGTGGTGTCAAATATGTATTTGAGATCGTCGTTCATAGGGAAAGTCAATATAACTAAGTGGATTTAATTGTTGATAATGTCAAATACTTCTAGAACACCCAATCCCTTTGCGTCAACTATCTTTGGTTCTGCTGTATTGAAGTCACCTTTCACAAGCTGATATGTGTCACTAGAAATATAAACGTGATCAGGTAAGCAACCCTTTTCAATACGCGACGCAATGGTTACTGTTTCCCCATATATGTCGTAGGCAACTTTACTCGATTTCATGAAACCTGCACTGACTTGGCCACTATGGATTCCAATTCGAATTTGAAACGGCTTTTTACCGTCATTCTGCCTTTGCTGATTCAGAATCGGCATCGCTTGCAAAATGGCAATTGCTGCTTTGATACAATCCGAAGCGTGGGTGTTCTTACTTTTAGGGACACCACTAACAGCCATATATGAGTCACCGGTTATCTTAATCCTTTCTAAACCGTTGTGGTCCATAATTTCATCGAACTTAGAGTAATATTTTTGAAGATCGTCTGCCAGTTCATCTGATTGCTGATCACGTGTATTTTCCGCGAACTGAACGAAGTCCGTAATCAAGACAGACGCGACGCCATAATTTTTTAAGGATGGTGATTTGCCTTTACTTTTAATGAGTTCATCTCCCACACTTTCTGGCATTGAACTGACTACAATATTGCGAATGATTTTGTTCAACCGACGCAAGCGAAACCATAGAAATGTGACAAAGCTGGTGAAAATGACTCCAGCTATTATGGCTTTCATCAAAAAGCTGATTTCCTCATCACGAATTTGTTTTTCCTGCGCCAATATGAGACTGTCCTGTCGTTTCAAATAGGACTCTCTTTCCTTTACAATCAAATTTTGTATGGTGTCATTCAATAAGCTATCGGAATACAGTGCATACAATTCTAGGTAATGAAACGCAGTTTCGAACGATTCATTAGCTTTTTCAATTTCTGAACGTAACAAATATGCGTTCTTTAGATCAATGCGATTTTGAGTCTGAATTGAAAGACGAATACTTGAATCGGAATACATTTGCGCGTTTTGGTAATCATGTCCACTCAAGTAATCCCTTGCAATATTCATGTAGGCATTGGAAACGGTTTGTGGGACTTCTTGTTTTTTGGAAATCAACAATCCCAACGAGTTGTAGTACTGAGCACTATCTAACATTCCCATTTTATTAAATATTTGGCCTCTATTAAGGTATAGCCCAGCAATCATCATGTTGTCGGAAGAGATTGTCATCAGCTTTAAAGCCGAATCAGAACAATTTATGGCAGCCGCAAATTGCTCTTTGTCCATAAAACTAATCGACATCAGATCATACGCCTTAATAGTGGATTGAAGGTCACCTTTGGCCATTGCAAATTCTTTAGATTCCTTCGCTTCTTGAAATGCCAAATTTGGTTTGTCTTCGAAATAGTAACATGCCGCCCTTCCAATGTGGTTATAAATAATCATACTCGTGTCACTCTGAATTTCAGCAAGGAGTAGAGATCTGTAAAAATAATCTACGGCTGACGCAAACTGTCCCATTTGTCGACAACAATCTCCCAAGTTGCACAGCGCCACAATCTGACCACTCGTGTCGTTTCGGGTCACTGACATATCGTAGCTCTTATTGAAATTCTCAAATGCCAAACCATATTTTCCTTGCGCCTCATGCACTCGTGCAAGATTGTTGTAAGCTTCATCAGCAATTTTAAGTGCCCCTATTTTTAAGCTTAATTGCAAACTTCTCTCATGGTAGTCAAGAGCTGAATCTAAATGGCCAAGATCAAAATGGGTCGCACCAATAATATTCAAAGCTTTTGCAGCGCCAATATCAAAGTGAATTTGTTCAGATAGTAAAAGAGCCTTTCTTGACAATAAAAGAGCGGAGTCGAGATCCCAATTCTCGTAGCACCGAATCGATTCTGAACATAGGTTATTGACCTTAACAGTATCCCGACCAATGTCATTGTGATGGTCAACTTTCGCTTCCTGTGCATTTAGACGTGCAACAGTGAGCGCGTGCAACATGAGCAATAAAAGTATGATGTAATTTCGCATGGGTCAGATGTATTGCGACGGTATATTACAACTTAAAAACCAGAATAGTCGTTTACAAACGTTTGTAAACGGCTAGCGCATACGTACATTGAATTAAATCTGTTAGATTGACACCTTGTTAAGCTGTTTAGGAACACAAATCGCTTTATTTCAAAATGGGACGAGCAAAAGAACACATGATGGAGATTGAAGCAAAGGGTGTTTCCGACCACATCGAAACCTATGTGTGCAGCAAACACTTCGACGATAGAGGGATAATTTCTTTTATTGAAGAATACGAACCCTTGCCTTACAAGTGCAGCTATTGCGACAACGACGAGGAACTGTTCGATGAAGATGAGGACACGGCTGAAGTCGTGCCTTTGACTATACTTTCTGAATTCATTGTGGAATGTTTATCAATGCATTATGATGATCCCGCGAATTGCCTCGGATACGATTCACGTGAAGGAGGCTACTTAGGAGAGGTTTTCGATACGCAAGAGCTTTTCTTTGAAATTGGCCTTGACATTGACAATGAAAATCTTCGGGGTGATGTTCTTAGAAGTCATCTCAAAAACGCCTTGAGAGTATAATTACGCAAGCGATCTGCACAAATGCGAGATAATTCTCATGGCGGATTTCGTATCGTGTAGCGCATCGTCGGAAGTTCTGA
>Ga0193752_1000200_pt1 | contig 72163 bp, 74 predicted proteins | sample H1c1metaG_FD_144924 | JGI IMG/M metagenome (GOLD analysis project Ga0193752, IMG submission 144924) | Soil microbial communities from a riparian zone of the East river system, Colorado, United States - H1c1 | ecosystem: Environmental > Terrestrial > Soil > Riparian zone | place: USA: East River... | reverse complement strand
TTTATCTCACCTTTTGATGTACCTTTTAATAACTTGTTGGTAAATCACCTTTTATTTTTAAATTTTTGTTTTTGCACAGTCTGTCGTTGCGTCGCAATCACTTCATCGGCATACCAATGGGCATCCTTCATCAAAGCGACCTTTTAGATTTCTACCTTTGGTAAATCTATTAACTGACCATGATTAACTAACTTTAATAAAATAAATAAACAATGAACAATTCAGTTTTAAATGAAGGAAATATTATTCTAAAAAATGGAAAGGTTGTCATACTTAATGAAGCTGACATCCAAGAAATTTGTAATTATTATGGATTTCCTGAAGGCTCTGAAAATTTGTTTATTGAGTTACCTAATAATAGGCCTCAAGTTAGGTCTCAAGTGAAATATTTAGATATTGAGCCAATTGAGTTAGATATATTCATCATTGAATTTATTTTAAAATTTGCACCATTAAGGACAAGTAACTCATTGAAAACAGTTATTTACAAAAATTCTCGTTTGAGTTTTGAGATAAGAAAATCAAGTTTTGAAGACGTCTATTTTGATCCAAATGATTTTCCAAAAAAGATAAATTTCTTACATGAACTCCAAAATTCTATTATAATTTTTTTCAACTTACTCAATCAGAAAATTCCTGCTGAATTTAGGCTTGATTGTAATTTGGAAAAACTTGAAAATTACTTGAAAGAAAAAAAAGAGAGCCTGAAATATAAATCATCTGAACAAGATGATTACGGTTATACTGCCGCTCAAGCAAGGGAAGATGCTATTAAAGCTTTTGATGGAGATACTTCTCATCCATATTTTGATTAAAGAATATTGTTTTGTCCTTTGTTGGCCTTCGCTTTAATCGCCACGCCCATCTTTGTTTCGGTCGTATACGTTTCCTCCCCCTTCGGGGGAGATAGAGGGGGCCGGGCCTACTCCTTCTCCAACTCATCCATAAACTCCTGCAATTTCTCCAGCTTACTAACCGGCAATTTCTTTATCCTGTCAACCGGGCTCGGCACCATCGGTTTAGGCTTTAGTTTATTAAGCGGGTGGTCATCAGCTACTTTCACTTTATCATCAGGCTGCCACACAAACAAGTCATCAGGTGTACAGTTGCAGTGCAGGCAAAACTGCTCAATAGTGGCATAAGTGATCGTATCCACCTTTCCTGTAAGTATCCTGTTTACAGTGTGGTACTTCATCCCCTGCTGCACTAAATAGCGGCTGGCATCCTCTACGCCACGGGTGCGAAGCAGGCCGGTAATGTTCTGTTTAAGCATAAAATATTCAGTTTAAGGTTATTAATAGCTCAGCAATCAGTTTTGTAAGCCCGTCAACGAAGGAAGACTTCAAAGCAATCGTAAATAACACAAAAGCAATAGATAATTACTATTAAGCAACCATCATTTACAACAAATCAATCGTTACTTATTCTAAAGCAATAGATATTTATTCTTACGAAATCGTCATTTATTATGACACAAAAGTAATTTACATTAAAACAATCGTCATTTAAACAAAAGAAATCGTTAGTAAAAGTAGAAATAAAAAGCATAGATAAAAAGCTTTTTACATTAAAAAAGCAGCTATAATAATGCGTAGGTCTGCATTGGTAGGATATATTCAAAGAACGATCAACTTTTATACAGCATACGTTTTAAACAACTTATTTTTTCTTCCCTCCTGCTGCGCTTAACTTAGCGTTTCTAAAAATAATTGTTTGAGCACAATACATATCTACACCGATGGCTCCTCCCGTGGAAATCCTGGCCCTGGTGGTTTTGGCGTGATACTGATGTATAATAATCACCGCAAGGAAATATCAGGAGGTTATCGCCTTACCACCAATAACCGTATGGAATTATTGGCCGTCATCACCGGGCTTCAAGCCATCACCAAAAAAGAATTACCTGTTGTAGTTTACTCCGACAGCCAGTACGTGGTTAAAGCCATTGAAGAAGGTTGGTTGAAGAATTGGATAAGAACAGATTTTAAAGGCGGCAAAAAAAACAAAGACCTCTGGACCCGCTATTATCATCTCACCCAAAAAATGAATGTAAAATTAAAATGGGTACGGGGCCATGCCGATAACCCTTTCAACAACCGCTGCGACGAACTTGCGACAACTGCTGCAGACGGAAAAGACCTTGCAGTTGACGAAGGTTATGAAGAAGCCCAGGCCTCATTATAAAAAAACACCCGCCGGTTGGCAGGTGTTTCTCAAAAAAATATCTTTATAAATTAAGCAACCGCTTTCTTGCTGAAAGCAAAACGCTGTACTAAGAAATAGGTTCCAAACAACACTGTGCTGTAAACCAAATCAGCAACAACACCCGTTTTCAAGAACGGTAACCCACCGGCCAAAGTAGCAATATAACCATTAAGATCCTGTGTGTATGTATGATAAACGGGATTATCAAAAACAAAGAATGCCGAGTTTGACAGGAAAAAGAATAACAAAGATGAACCGATCGAATATCCTGCTACAGAAAGTACATTGACCTTTTTCATAGTGAAAGCGATAACGGTGATCAAAGCCAGGATACCGTAACCAACCAGTTGCCCCCAACCCCAAAAACCATCAGCAATACCGGAAACTTCAAAAATCACATCCGACAGGAACATGGCTAAAACCGGTAAAGCAAAAGCCAGCCTTCTGTCTTTAATTACAGCTCCGGCAAAAATGGCCATACCGATGATAGGGCTGAAATTATGAGGATACAATATTACCCTGCTCAATGCTGCGATCACAATTAATAAAACAGCGATAATTAATGTAGATGTACTTTGTTTGTTCATATTATGTATGCTTTGTGCAAAAATAAGCAATTATAGTTTTTCAACAGGCATTTTATAAAGGCCAGTTGTCCTCATACTGTTAATTACCTTATCAATATCTTTGAAATATGGCAGAGCATAATCTTACGGGCAATACAGGTGAGGCTTTGGCGGCGGTTTATCTGTCAGGTAAAGGCTACAAAATCCTGCACCGGAACTGGCGGCACTCCCGCTGGGAAGTGGATATCATTGCTGAAAAAGATACCATCCTGCATTTTGTGGAAGTAAAGACCCGGCGCACCAAAAATTTCGGGCATCCCGAAGAAAATGTTGACAGGAAGAAAATACAGAACCTCATTAATGCGGCTGAAGAATATCTCTATCAACAACCACAGTGGAAAAGAATTCAGTTCAATATTCTCTCCATCACCATTTTAAAAGATGAACCGGTTGAGTATTTTTTGATCGAAGATGTTTATTTGTAAGGAAGATTTCAGATACTTGATACTGCCCGCTGGATTCCGGACACCTGCCTCCTACCAACAATTAAACCATTAAGCAATTAAACCCCCATCGCTTCCTGCATCTTCTCCACCAGCTTATATGTAGCCGGGCAATATTCAATATTCTGCTTATGCACATGCATATAATCAACCATTTTTTTCTTGGGCAAATGAGGAAAGCCTGAACAATCAACAGGGCGTATTTCGTAGATAGAACATTTATTATCGGTTAAATTCAAAAACTGGCAAGGCTGTTTTTTATTCTGCCAGTCCTTGTCCTTTTTTTCATAGATCAACCATTTATCGCTGAACTGTTGGGGCGTTTGCCCAAAATGTGCGGCTATTCTTTTTATATCGGCCTTGGTATAGGTTGGCGTCATGGTCTTACAGCAGTTGGCACAGCTAAGGCAATCGATCTCTTCCCAAACTTTAGGCTCAAGGGCTAAGGTCATTTTATCGATCCCACGTGGCGTATCTTTTTCAAGCTTTGTTAAAAAGCGTTTCATGCTTTTTTTATTATGCCTTACTTTTTGCTTAAAGGAACGGAGATTAACTGGCTGCATATTGTATATTGATAACTATTATCGAAATTTAAGTTGCGAAAATAGTGTATAATTGACTTTATACAGCAATCTGGTAACAAAAAGTAGAATCCAGGTTTGAACCACATAGGTGGATAGGAACATAGAAAAAACATAGACCTATGTGTAAACCTATGTTTCTATATTTCTATGTGGTTCAAATCGGTCAACAAGCTATTTAACTATTATGTGGGAACCTTATAAAAAAGGATTTAAAGCCTGGCTGCAACTGGAAAAATCGCTGGCCGAAAATTCGGTGGAGGCATACCTGCGTGATATTGATAAACTCACCGATTATTTACAGGCAACAAACAAACTGGTTACACCGCAGGAACTGGAATTAAAAGACCTGGAGAAATTTGTGCAATGGGTCAGTGAACTGGGCATGACGGTTACTTCACAATCAAGGATCATATCAGGCCTAAGAAGTTTTTATGCTTATTGTTACATGGAACAGATCGTGACCGTAAACCCAACTGCACTTTTAGAAACACCCAAGCAAAAAAGGATATTACCCGATACCTTGAGTTTTGATGAGATCGAAAGCATCATTGCGCAAATAGACCTGAGCAAACCCGAAGGCGGCCGCAACAAAGCCATACTGGAAACACTTTACAGTTGCGGCTTACGGGTGAGTGAACTGGTGAACCTGCGTATCAGTTGCCTGCACATGGATATTGGTTTTGTAAGGGTAATTGGTAAGGGCGATAAGGAAAGATTAGTGCCTATTGGAAGCGATGCCATCAAATACATCAATATTTACCGGAACGATATCAGGGTCCACATCAGCATAAAACCCGGGCAGGAAGATTTTCTTTTTTTAAACAGAAGAGGAAGTAAACTGAGCCGTGTGATGATCTTTATCATGCTGAAAGAACTGGCAAAAAAAGCAGGCATTACAAAAAATATTTCGCCACATACTTTCCGGCATTCTTTTGCTACGCATTTGGTAGAAGGGGGTGCCGACCTGAGAGCTGTACAGGAAATGCTGGGGCATGAAAGCATTACCACCACCGAAATTTATACTCACTTAGACAGGGAATATTTGAGAAATACCTTGCACCAGTTTCATCCGGCATTTAAAGTCTGACGCCCACGTCTGACTTTAAATTTCTATGGTCAGATGGGACCTCGGAACATAAAAAAACCGGCCAGTTGCTCCTTTCTATTATTTAAAAATTTAAGGAATCAAACTTGACCGGCGTAAACAACCATCACTATTTAAATATGAAACTGCTTTTACTAATGAGTTTATTTTGAGTATCAAATATTCTTATGTAATAAATTCCTGCGGCCCATCTCCTGTCGCCTGTTATTTTTTCAGTATGATCTTTTGCAGTGGCATTAAATTTTTGTTGTAAAAGAACCCTTCCTGCTGCATCAGTGATAAGCATGCTGTAGTTATTGCCTGGCTGTTTCAATTTTAGCTGAACAGAAAAACCAGCATTACGATTAACAGGGTTGGGATAAACTTTTATAGAATCGGTAAGTATGGTCTTTACCGTAGTTATTGTTTCGCCAAGAAGAGAATCCTGTCTTGTAAAGGTTATACCTCCTGTCATGCCTCCCATCATCATTCTACGGGTACCATATTCTGAATTAACAACCACTTCATTCATTTTTATTTCCTTTGATTTTCGGGTTGTGATTACAACTGCTCCGTTTGAACCTTCAGGGCCAAATATTGCAGCAGCTCGATTTTTTTCTAATCTTATAATATCTGCAATATCATCAGGGTTCAGGTCATTTGCTACTGCTTTTGTGGTCATAGTACCATCTATTACATAAATCGAATCAGTATTTACAGGAGCAATAATTGTTTGCCCAACTAAATGAACCTGCATATCTCCTTTAAAATTTTGTGTACGACATATGCTTTTAGAAAAAACTATTACTTCCTTAAATCCTGTATATTTTTCCATAACAGTATTTACAGTTGATTGTAAACCTACAGGCACTGTTGTTTCTTTAAAACTTGCAGCTGTAATGATCAGCATTGCATTAGGTTTTACTTTAAGTGAATAAACCCCATTTACATCAGCGGTGATACCTGTATTTGATTCTTTAATTTTTATTGATGCAAAAGCAATAGGATTACCATTTATATCAGTCACTTTACCGGTAATTATCCTGTTATTATCTACCGCAACCTTACCAACTTTTCCTGCTAATGCATTATTAACATTTGTTGATCTGATGATATTAAGTTGCGCTTCGGTTGTAGCTTGGCCACATCTCTGCGCCTTTGCACTATTCCCTTTTCCAAAAAACATAAAGAACATCACAATATAATTCCAGTACCAGAACAATTTTTTCTTTGGATCTTTTGGCTTGATGATGGTTCTTTCTAATTGCGAAGGCAGTACCCTGCCGCAAACTTTTTCATGAGTGACCGCAGTAAAATAATTCAGCACCTCGGTATCGGTCATCATGCTAAAATCAACTACTTCCTTGGCGCAGGCATTGCAAAAGCGGCCCTGGTCGGTTGGTGTCATATTTTGCCAGTTCTCGTGGCAGGGTTCCGGGATAGTGAGCTGCAGTTTCTGCATAATTAGTTGCTTTAATTATACAGATGCTGTTTTAAAACTTATTACACAAAGTGTTATGAAAATATTTTTGAGAAAGAGAAAAATGTCGGGAGGGGTATCACTTGCCTTCCAGCAGTACATCAGCCTGCTGAAAACTTACTTTGTTATTGTAGTCGGTATTGGTAACACGTTTACGGTAATTTTTGAAGAGGCTATGCCAGCGTAATTTAAGCACACCCAATATACCTTCCTTTACAATGCCTTTGTTCATTTTACTGGCTCCGAATTCACGGTCAATAAAGGTGATGGGCACTTCCACAATTTTAAAACCAAGTTTCCAGGCGGCAAATTTCATTTCTATCTGGAAAGCATAGCCCACAAATTCAATTCCATCCAGGTTGATGGCTTCCAGCACTTCTTTACGGTAACATACAAAGCCGGCAGTAGGGTCTTTCACAGGCATCCAGGTGATCATCCTGGTGTACAGCGAAGCGCCTTTTGAAAGCAGGATACGATCGGCAGGCCAGTTGGCAACTGCACCACCTTTTACATAGCGTGAGCCTACTGCAACACCGGCGCCATTCCTGCAGGCTGTATACAATCTTTCCAGGTCGTTGGGATTGTGAGAGAAATCTGCATCCATTTCAAAGATGTAATTATAATCTCTTTCAATGGCCCATTTAAACCCATGAATGTAGGCGGTACCCAAACCAAGTTTACCGGTTCGTTGTTCTAAAAACAATTGCCCCGGGTATTTGGGCATTAACGATTTAATGATATCGGCTGTACCATCCGGGGAGTCGTCATCAATAATTAAAACATGAAAATTCAGTTGCAAATTGATTACCGCACCGATTATCTTTTCGATGTTTTCCTTTTCGTTATAAGTTGGTATGATGACTAATTTTTCCAAAATAATGGCTTAATGACAATCCCAAATTTACATCAAATACAGGAATGCCTTATCAACATATTTTCTACAAAGCTCAATTAGTTGTTTTTTAACAAGGTGCTGTTGAGTATTTCAGTTAGTTTTTGCTTGGTATGCAGCGGAAAATCTCCCCTCATCATCCAATCGTAATACTGTGGTTCAGCTTTTAATACATCTTTTACAGATCTGCCTTTATGTTTTCCGAAATTAAATATCTCAACACCTTTATCGTTAAAGCAGAACCGCCGTGCATAGTCTACAATTTTATCTTCGCCAATAACACTTAAAATAGATTCTACAGAATCGCCCAGGTTTTTATACCGGTCAAGTTGTGCCATCAGTACTTCAATGGTTGCATCCACATCTGCTTCGGCACTATGTGCATCCACCAGTTCTTTTTGGCAAAAGAATTTATAGGCTGCAGTTAATGTACGTGGCTCCATGGTATAAAAAATATGCTGCACATCAATCATCTTACGGGTACTCAGGTCCACCTCCATTCCGGCACGTAAGAACTCTTCCATCAGTATCGGAATATCAAAACGGTTGCTGTTGTATCCTCCCAGGTCGCAATTATCAATGAACATTTTTATTTCGTTGCCGGCCATTTTAAAAGTGGGGGCGTCTTTTACCATTTCATCGGTAATGCCATGTATATCGATTGACTCCTGAGGTATTTTCATCTCGGGATTGATCAGCTTTCTTTTTACCTGCCGGTTGCCATCGGGTAATATCTTGATGACAGCAATTTCCACGATACGGTCGGTTGAGAGGCTTACTCCTGTTGTTTCCAGGTCAATAAAAGCAATTGGACGGTTCAGGTTCAACATGTTAGGTTCCATTGTTTTGGGGTTAAATAAGTGATTTTGAGGTAGATTTTGACTTTTTTCATTTTTATTGGAGGCACAATGTAATATTAAATACTATTTCTCCGTTTAAGTTTCGTAAATTATCTTTGCAGATGAAAATTTGCAATAATAAGTTTTAACCCCAAAAGTAACATATGAAAAAAATATTCTTAATTGCGATCGTACTTGTAACCCTTACCGCACTTGTAAGCAGTTGCAGTTCAAGCCGCAAAGGTACCTGTCCAATGTCTGAAGGCATCATACATTAATCCCTGCCAGCCGAATTAATGAATTGGATAGATCTTAACAATATACAGCAACTGGCTGCATTAAAAGAGCTCTCAAAAGCCAGGCCCCAGGTAATTTTTAAACACAGTACACGTTGTTCTATAAGCAGTGTGGCCAAAAGCCGTTTGGAAAGAGATGAACAACCTATGAGTAGTGATTTTTATTTTCTTGACCTGATCAGGTACAGGTCACTCTCCGACCAGGTAGCCGAAGATTTTTCCGTACCCCACGAATCCCCACAAATATTGCTGATAAAGAACACAGAATGTGTTTATGAAGAAAGCCATAGCGGTATCCGCATGGATGAACTGGTAGAACAGATAGCCTTTAACTGATCCCCTACTTTAATTTTTTTTCGAATAGCCATTTAAAAGGCTTTGCTTTTTCTCTGGGAGTAAGGTGATATTTTTGAATGGTATTATTTTGAATATACTCCACAGCCTCATTAATATCATCTGTAACTAAGAACAGTTCGGTATCAGTGGGAGAAATGGTTCCTTTCGCTTTCATCACTTCATTGTGTGCCACAATATTTTTGTGAAATTCCTTATCCAGAATTACAACAGGAAAACAGCTGATCATTTTGGTTTGTATCAATGTGAGGGCTTCAAAATATTCATCCAGTGTACCAAAACCACCCGGCAATACCACAAAGGCATAAGAGTATTTAATAAGCAACGTCTTTCTTACAAAAAAGTATTTTGATGTTACCCATTTATCCATGTACGGATTGTGTGCCTGTTCATGTGGAAGTGTAATATTACAACCAACACTCCTGCCGCCTACTTCCCTGGCGCCACGGTTGGCGGCTTCCATGATACCGGGGCCGCCGCCTGTAAGAATGGTGAACCCTAACTGCGCTATTTTTCCTGAAAGCTCACGGGCCAGCTCATAATTGGGATGCCCTTCTTTAAAGCGTGCAGAGCCGAAAACAGTAACGCATGGGCCAACAAAATGCAGTGCCCGCAAGCCTTTAATGAACTCAAACAAAACACTGATCGTAAATTTAAGATCCTTCCAGCGGCTTTGCGGGCCTTCTAAAAATTTTATCTCGGGTTTGGTCATCTTCTTTAATTGGAACCAAACTTAACTTATTTTGAGTAAACCGAACATACAGGTATTTAAGCATCTATTTATGTGAAATGAACAAAGGCATTTTAATATCATGTATCACATCCGATGCAAAACTCTTTTTAAAAAAATGCGAAAGTATGGATCGTGAAAATGCACCCATTACAATAAAGCTGTTCGGTTTGTCCTCCATCCATGTTGCAAAATCTTTTTTATGTTTCAGGTGCAGTGTTTGAATTTTCAGATTGGGATAATGCCTTGATAACAATTCTGAAATAAGATTATAATCAGGCAGGTCATCTTCATGGTTCAATACGGATAAAAGAATGGTTTCTTTTTTTGCAAGCTCAGCAAAAACATAAGCAAACTGTTTGATGGCAAATACAGAAGATTCGTTACCATCGTAAGCCAACACAACCTGGCCGGGCTCTGTATAACTTTCGGGCACCAGCATTACCGGGCATTCAGATCTCTTCAATACTTCTTCCAGGTAAAAATTAGGCTGGTCGGAAGATACGTTTGCATAAAACAGGTCGCTGCTTATCAATAAAGCATCGGCAAAACGGGTTTCTTCAATTAAGGAAGATAAGGCCATCTGGTCTGTATCCTTGTGTATCCTGAAATCGATCCCTGCTTCAGTACAGGCGTCTGTAAATAAACTGATGTTCTTACTCACCAGTACATCATCACTGGTTCTTGTAAGCCACTCAGGCATCAATGCAACCCCTTGCATGCTGGTGTAAGCAAGCAATTTTGAATAATCTACCGGGCTAAGAAAAACACCTGCCAGCAAAACCTTGGTGTTTTTGTGGATGCTTTTTGCAAATTCAAACGCACCCTGGGGAAAATGTTGCCCATCTAGGGCAATGATCAGCTTTTTCATAACCGGGTTTATAGTATTAACTACAAACTACATACCACAGGTATAAAATTTTGTGTGCCTGTTAAGGGTATAGATTATTTGTTTTAATAAAGAGAGGGAAAATGAGGGGGATTTATGATAAATTATTATATTGTGAGAAGGGAATGTATCTACCTACACCAATTAAAAAAGCGACTTGCGCCGCTTTAAATGTTTTCACAACGGAATAATCCTTATTGTGATTTGCTTTCAAGGAATAAAGATAAATTAAAAATCATATTATGACTAAACAAATTTTGGGGCTTGATTTAGGGACTAATAGTATTGGGTGGGCATTAATAGAAAAAGAAGATCATAAAGCCAATGGGAATATTATTGCTGCCGGAAGTCGTATTATTCCAATGAGTCAGGATATTTTAGGAAAATTTGATAGTGGTGTATCTATCTCTCAAACAGCAGAGAGAACCAATTTTCGTGGAATAAGAAGATTAAGAGAAAGGCATTTACTTAGAAGAGAAAGGCTTCATAGAGTACTAAAAATACTTAATTTTTTACCTGAGCATTACGCTACCCAAATTGATTTTGAAAAAAGATTGGGACAATTCATCCCTGAAACTGAACCTAAGCTCCCATATATTTTTCATAAAGAAAACAATCGATCTGAGTTTGTTTTTAAAACTTCATTTAATGAAATGGTTAAAGATTTCTCCCTTCATCAACCACAACTTTTAGAAAATGACAAGAAGATACCTTATGACTGGACTATATACTATTTACGTAAAAAGGCACTTACTGATAGAATAGAGAAGGAAGAATTGGCCTGGCTGCTATTGCACTTTAATCAAAAGAGAGGCTATTATCAATTGCGTGGTGAAGATGAGGAGGAAACTCCAAATAAACTAATTGAGTTCTATTCTTTAAAAGTTATTGATGTAATAGCCACTGATGATAAAAAGGGGGATGAAGTTTGGTATAATGTACATTTAGAAAATGGTTGGATATACCGACGTACAAGCAAAGTATTTTTAGACTGGGTAGATAAAATAAAAGAGTTTATTGTAACCACAGATGTGAACGATGACGGCTCCATTAAAACTGATAAAGAAGGCAAAGAAAAGCGTTCTTTTAGAGCTCCTGCTGAAAATGATTGGACATTGCTAAAAAAGAAAACAGAGTTTGATATAGATAAAAGCCACAAGACTGTAGGCGCTTACATTTACGATACGCTGCTACAAAAGCCTGATCAAAAGATAAAAGGTAAACTGGTAAGGGTTATTGAAAGAACATTTTATAAGGCAGAACTGGAGATCATTTTAAAAATTCAGCAACAATTTCACACAGAATTGCAAAACAAAAAGCTATACCAACTGTGTCTGGAAGAATTATATGAAAACAATGAAGGCCATCGCAAAAGTATTGGTGCGAAAGATTTTGTTCATTTCTTTCTTAACGATATTATTTTTTACCAGCGGCCATTAAAAAGTAAAAAATCGCAGGTAAGCAATTGTAAATTTGAAAGCCGTACCTACATAAAAGATGGAGTAAAACAAATAGAATCGCTTAAATGTATTGCAGCATCACACCCTCTATTCCAAGAATATCGGCTTTGGCAATGGTTGCAGAATTTAAGAATTATTGAAAAAGAAACTGATAACATTGTCACAACACAATTTTTAAATACACAAGAAACTTGGGTAAACTTATTTGAATGGTTGAATGAGAGAAAAGAAATAGATAACAAAGCACTCATTAGTTATTTAGTAAAGCCATTAAAATTAAAAGCAAACGATTATAGGTGGAATTATGTATATGATGAAACTAATGACAGCAAAAAATACCCTTGCAATGAAACAAAAGCACAGATAAAATCAAGACTTGCAAAGTGTAAAAATATTCCTTTAGATTTTTTAAACAAAGAAAAAGAAGAAGCACTTTGGCATATCCTATATTCTGTAGAAGATAAATTTGATATAGAAAAAGCACTTAAAACTTTTGCTGCAAAAAATAATTTAGAGGATGATTTTGTAGAAAATTTTAAAAAATTCCCTCCATTCAAAAAAGAGTATGGTGCTTACTCAGCGAAAGCAATTAAAAAACTATTACCCTTACTAAGAATGGGTAAATACTGGGATGAAAGCAACTTCCACCAACAAACAAAAGAGAGAATTGAGAAATTACTATCAGGTGAGTTTGATGAAAATATTAGAACCCGTGTAAGAGATAAAACGATAAATCTTAATACCGTCAATGATTTTAGCGGATTACCTCAATGGCTGGCATCATATATCGTTTATGATCGCCACTCTGAAGATCGAGAAACTAAAAAATGGAAAACACCGGCCGATATAGAAAAAATAGAGCAGCACAGTTTACGAAACCCAATAGTAGAACAGTTAATAAATGAAACCTTGCAAGTTGTAAAAGCCATATGGCTGCAACATGGCGAAGGCAAAGAAAATTTCTTTGACGAAATACACATTGAGCTTGGTCGGGAAATGAAAAACCCAGCGGATAAGCGCAAACAAATGACCAATCAGATAAACGAAAATGAAAATACCAATCTTCGTATGAAAGCCATGTTGATGGAACTCATGAATGATGGTGATGCTGAAAATATACGTCCTTACTCTCCCATGCAACAGGAGATATTAAAATTATATGAAGAAGGTGTGCTTAATGGAATAGATATAATTGATGATGATATTCTGAAAATTTCTAAACAGGCTCAGCCATCTTCTTCCGATCTAAAAAGATATATACTCTGGCTTCAACAAAAGTATCGCTCCCCTTACACCGGCGAAATTATTCCATTAAACAAATTGTTTACGAGAGAATATGATATAGAACATATTATACCACAATCAAGGTATTTTGATGATTCACTAAGTAATAAAGTTATTTGTGAAACAGCAGTGAATGAAGACAAGGATAATTTGCTGGGCTATGAATATATAAAAGGCAATTATGGTAAAACAATTGAATTGAGCAGTGGCAGGAATGTAAAAATATTTACTGTAGATGCTTATGAAAAATTTGTAAAAGACCATTATAGTAAGAGCAGAAGCAAAATGAAAAAATTGCTGATGGATGAAATACCGGAAGCATTTGTACAAAGACAATTAAACGACAGCAGGTATATAAGCAAGTATGTAAAAAATCTCATGAGCAATATTGTAAGAGAGTATGATGAACAAGAAGCCATATCTAAAAATGTAATAGCGTGCAATGGGGCAATAACATCTATACTAAAACAAGATTGGGGATTAAATGACATTTGGAATGAACTTATAACACCACGATTTGAACGGTTAAACAAAATGACCAACAGCCCCAACTTTGGCGAATGGACTAATAAAAATGGTAAACAGGTTTTTCAAACTCAAGTGCCAATACAATTACAAAAAGGATTTAGCAAAAAAAGGATTGATCACCGGCATCATGCACTGGACGCTATTGTAATAGCCTGTGCAAGCCGAAACCATATTAATTACCTGAATAACGAAAGTGCATTAGGTAAAGCCACCAAAGCAGAAAAAGACAAAAAACGTTATGACCTTAAACACGCATTGTGTACTAAGAAATTCAATACCGGAAGTACTGAAAATTATAAATGGATATTGAATAAACCCTGGGATACATTTACTCAGGATGTCAAAAATACCTTATACGACATTGTGGTAAGCTTTAAGCAAAACCTGCGGGTAATAAACAAAACCATTAATCACTATCAGGCTTGGAAAAAAGATGAAGATGGAGTATTAACAAAGGAATTGGTAAAACAAACAAAAGGAGATAATTGGGCGGTAAGGAAACCGATGCATAAGGATACTGTTTCAGGACTAGTAAACCTTAGGTTTAAGAAAACTGTTCAGCTATCGGCAGCAATAGATAACTGGGAAATGATTGTTGATAAAAGTTTACGATTGAAAATAAAAAAGCTGACCGAGCAGGAGAATGATAAAAAGAAAGTGATAAAATTCTTTAAAGACATTAATAATACTTGGTTGGATATGGATATTTCCAGAGTTGAAATATTTTATTGGGATAAAGAAAATGTAGCTTCAAGGGTAAGTATTGATGAAAGTTTTACATCAATAAGAATTAAAAGCATTACAGATACCGGCATACAGATAATAATGCTAAATCATCTTGCAAAATTTAATGAAAATAAAAATGATAAAACTATAGAGCATCCTGAATTGGCCTTTAGTTCAGATGGGTTAGACAAAATGAATAAATCCATAGAAGAACTGAATGACAATATAAAGCATCATCCTATTTATAAAGTAAGAACATACGAACCAAAAGGTAATAAATTCAATGTAGGATATACAGGAAACAAGAAAGATAAATTTGTAGAAGCTGCCAAAGGCACCAATTTATTCTTTGGCATTTACGCCAATGATAAAGGCAAAAGAAATTATGATACTATTCCTTTAAATATAGTAATAGAGCGGCAAAAACAAGGGCAACAATCCGTACCTGAAACAAATGAAGTTGGTCATAAATTAGTTATGCACCTTTCACCAAATGATTTGGTATATGTGCCATCGGAAGAAGAAAAAGTGCAAAACATAAAAATTGATTTTGAGAAATTAGATAGAGAGCAAAGGAAACGGATTTATAAAATGGAGAAAGCATCTGGAAAAGAATGTTATTTTATTCCAATTTCTATTGCAAATTTAATTGTGCAATATGATGCGAAATTAAAATTCGGAGAATTCGGAAGCCAAAATAAATTGCAAACTTCCCTTGAAGGAATAAAGATTATAGATTTTTGCCACAAATTAAAAGTAGATCGTTTGGGAAATATAAAATCAGCAAACTTATGATCAAACGCACCCTCTACTTCGGCAATCCAGCTTATCTTAAAACAAAAGATGAACAGTTACTGATTGTATTGCCTACAGAGATAATAGGTGGCCAGCCATTACCCGAGGAAACCAAAACGGTGCCAATTGAAGATATCGGCGTACTGATCATCGATCATCAGCAAATAACGATTACCCAGGCATTGATAAGTAAATTGCTGGCTAATAATGTAGCCTTAATTACCTGCGATAATACCCACCATCCTACCGGCCTGCTGCTGAATTTAGACGGGCATACTTTACAGAGTGCGAAATTTCAGGCACAGGTAGAAGCCAGTGTGCCGCTTAAAAAACAACTTTGGCAGCAAACAGTAGCAGCTAAAATAACTAACCAGGCTGCCATGCTGGAGAGCATAAGAATGCCGGCTAAAAACCTGCGTAACTGGGCTGCCGAAGTTAAAAGCGGCGACAGCGATAACCACGAAGCTATTGCCGCAGCTTATTACTGGAAAAACATCTTCCCGGATTTTCTTGAATTTAAAAGATACCGTGAAGGCCCGCCACCCAATAATTTATTAAACTATGGTTACGCTATACTAAGGGCAGTAGTAGCCCGGAGTATTGTGGCCAGTGGTTTATTACCTACGCTGGGCATATTTCATAAAAACCAGTACAATGCTTATTGCTTAGCTGATGATATGATGGAACCTTACAGGCCATTTGTAGATAAACTGGTGGTTAATATTATAAACCTAAATGGAAAGTTTCTGGAGCTGACTCCTGCCATGAAAAAAGACCTGTTGAATTTGCCAGCCATGGATGTTATTATTAACGAAGAGAAAAGCCCGCTGATGGTAGCGGTGCAAAAAACAACTGCATCACTGGCAAAGTGTTTCGAAAACAAACAAAGGAAAATTTTATACCCCCAGTTTATATGACCCCTAAAAAGGGAATACATGTTTAATCGCCTAAATGCATACCGTATTATGTGGGTACTCGTATTTTTCGATCTGCCAACCGAAACGCCCAAAGAGCGTAAAGTAGCCGCTTTGTTTCGTAAAAAAATCATGAAAGACGGTTTCCAGATGTTTCAGTTCAGCATTTATATGCGGCACTGTGCCAGCCGTGAAAATGCAGAAGTACATATAAAACGGGTAAAACTGATACTCCCTGAGCTTGGCCATGTAGGCATTATGTGCATTACCGACAAGCAATTTGGCATGATGGAGATTTTTCATGGGCAAAAATTAACCAGCACCGCCCCGCCGGTACAGCAATTAGAAATGTTTTAATAAACCCCACAGGAATTAAAAAATAAAGCAGAAAGCCATTTTTTAATCCTAAGAATGAGCTAAAATACACAACAGGAAAGGCTTTCAGCGATTCCTGTTGTGTAAGAACTAAGTTAGTCAAAAGTTTGAAAGCAAATCACAACAGCAGTGTCACCACCCCTTACGCCTTTACGTTGTGTAAGAACTAAGTTAGTCAAAAGTTTGAAAGCAAATCACAACATCTGGTTGTTTTACCCCACCTCATAATCAGTTGTGTAAGAACTAAGTTAGTCAAAAGTTTGAAAGCAAATCACAACACGCCTCTGACATTCCATCTGCAGATACAGTTGTGTAAGAACTAAGTTAGTCAAAAGTTTGAAAGCAAATCACAACACGGGGCATCGTATGAATATGTAGCCCCGTGTTGTGTAAGAACTAAGTTAGTCAAAAGTTTGAAAGCAAATCACAACTTTGTAGAATAACTTCTTTAAAAAGTTTATGTTGTGTAAGAACTAAGTTAGTCAAAAGTTTGAAAGCAAATCACAACTATGGAATGGCATGTTACAGGCAAGTTCTTGTTGTGTAAGAACTAAGTTAGTCAAAAGTTTGAAAGCAAATCACAACGTGCCGGTGTACAGGATGCGTTAAAGGAAGGTTGTGTAAGAACTAAGTTAGTCAAAAGTTTGAAAGCAAATCACAACTATTTTTCTCTTTCGATAAATAGTCTTCAAGTTGTGTAAGAACTAAGTTAGTCAAAAGTTTGAAAGCAAATCACAACATCGAACGCAATAGAGCCGGGCAATAGCCTGTTGTGTAAGAACTAAGTTAGTCAAAAGTTTGAAAGCAAATCACAACGAAAACAACGACCATGGAATATTCGCCTTCGTTGTGTAAGAACTAAGTTAGTCAAAAGTTTGAAAGCAAATCACAACTTGGTGCGACATTATTAGCAACCGGGGCCAGTTGTTTAAGAACTAAGTTAGTCAAAAGTTTGAAAGCAAATCACAACAGTTCCTGATCGGTTAATTTATCCAGTATTGTTGTGTAAGAACTAAGTTAGTCAAAAGTTTGAAAGCAAATCACAACTAATTGCAAATTCAAGTTCACTTATAACTGTTGTGTAAGAACTAAGTTAGTCAAAAGTTTGAAAGCAAATCACAACTATTCAGGATTGTAAATGTACCCAAACCGGGTTGTGTAAGAACTAAGTTAGTCAAAAGTTTGAAAGCAAATCACAACAACACCCAATTCGACAAACTACTCCATGCGTTGTGTAAGAACTAAGTTAGTCAAAAGTTTGAAAGCAAATCACAACTGTTAATTCGTTAAATGCTAACACAACTGGGTTGTGTAAGAACTAAGTTAGTCAAAAGTTTGAAAGCAAATCACAACACTTCCCGTATATCCAGTCAAATCAATTTCGTTGTGTAAGAACTAAGTTAGTCAAAAGTTTGAAAGCAAATCACAACACCAATGAATCCTGAAATTCTTTCCATAGCGTTGTGTAAGAACTAAGTTAGTCAAAAGTTTGAAAGCAAATCACAACTGTAAACCAACACAAAACATGAGCTACTCGTTGTGTAAGAACTAAGTTAGTCAAAAGTTTGAAAGCAAATCACAACAGAGAAGCATCATATTGATATGCATTATTGTTGTGTAAGAACTAAGTTAGTCAAAAGTTTGAAAGCAAATCACAACCTGCTTCCATGCTTTAATTATTTAAGTTTGTTGTGTAAGAACTAAGTTAGTCAAAAGTTTGAAAGCAAATCACAACTATCACCCTCAAGCGTTGGAATAGTTAAAGTTGTGTAAGAACTAAGTTAGTCAAAAGTTTGAAAGCAAATCACAACTAAGACACAGCCCCATGCCGATAATGTAGGGTTGTGTAAGAACTAAGTTAGTCAAAAGTTTGAAAGCAAATCACAACATTACTTTTCCTTGCCTGTTCTACCCTGCTGTTGTGTAAGAACTAAGTTAGTCAAAAGTTTGAAAGCAAATCACAACGGTTGCCGTACCCTTTAAATACTGTACGTGGTTGTGTAAGAACTAAGTTAGTCAAAAGTTTGAAAGCAAATCACAACAATGCAGCCTCTTTTTTCAATGCCTACACCGTTGTGTAAGAACTAAGTTAGTCAAAAGTTTGAAAGCAAATCACAACATCAGCCCTGAAACCGATAAAATTTTCATAGTTGTGTAAGAACTAAGTTAGTCAAAAGTTTGAAAGCAAATCACAACACGGGGCATCGTATGAATATGTAGCCCCGTGTTGTGTAAGAACTAAGTTAGTCAAAAGTTTATAGGGAGGGACGAGGATGCTCGAAGATTGGCAATATAAGAAACAAGGCTTTAAACGTAATTATTGCAGTGCGTGCAAGGCACTCAATAACCCGAACCTTAAAGCCTTGTTTATATTAAATAAAGATATTTTTTTGCTGGCAACAAATTTATTAACCACAATTATAAAATTAAGTTTTACATTTTTTCCGGCACCCGTTTTAAAGTTTCCAGCAGATACGGCCAATACTTTTGCACAGAACTGATCTGCACTTTTTCATCGGGAGAATGTGCCCCACGTATATTGGGGCCAAAAGAGATCATTTGCATGTTGGGATAATTGGTGCCCAGGATACCGCATTCCAATCCTGCATGCACGGCATTCACATGTGCATCTGCCTTAAACAATTCTTTATACAGATCGCTCATGAGTTTCACGATCGGGGCTTCGGGCTTTGGTGCCCAACCGGGGTAAGAACCACCAAAAGATGGCGTTGCTCCTGCCAGTTCAAAATTATTACAAATGGTTTTTGCAAGGTCAACCTTCTCACTATCAACCGAACTGCGTGTTAAACAAAGAATGCTAAATGTTCCATCTTTTACCAACACCCTTGCGAGGTTATTGGATGTTTGAACCAATCCATTTATAGCAGGGCTCATCCTGTAAATACCATTGGGGCAGGCTGCAATAGTGCGTAATAATTTATATTGAAAGGCAGCATCTAAAACAGTTTCAGGTGTATCAATTTTTTCAATGCTGATGTTTAAATTGGGATCAGTACTTTGATATTCATTTTGCAGGGTAGCCTCCTCTCCTTTTATTAAATCTGTAAATGCATCGGCCTTATCAGCATGAACGGTTACATCGGCGAATGATTCTCTTGGAATGGCATTACGCAATCCGCCGCCGTCAATGGTATTTATCCTTACATCAAATTTCTCCGCTGCATTTAATAAAATACGGTTCATTAATTTATTGGCATTACCCCTTCCTTTATAAATATCCATACCTGAATGCCCGCCGGTCAATCCTTTAACAGTAACACGAAATGCTGCAACATCTGCTGCTGATTTTTCTTTTTCATAATTGCCCCCGGCACTTACATCAATACCACCGGCACAACCAATGGTCAGTTCATCATCATCTTCTGTGTCTAAATTCAATAAGATCTCAGCATCCAGTAACCCACCCTTTAAACCCAGTGCACCTGTCATACCGGTTTCTTCATCAATGGTGAAAAGCGCTTCTATAGCGGGATGCGGAATATCAGTGGAAGCAAGAATGGCCATGATTGATGCTACACCAATGCCATTATCTGCACCCAATGTGGTGCCCTTTGCTTTTACCCAATCATCTTCCACCATCATGTTGATGCCCTGCGTTGCAAAATCAAAATCGGTATCCCCATTTTTTTGATGCACCATATCCAGGTGGCTCTGCAGGCAAACCGTTTGTTTGTTTTCCATACCGGCAGTTGCCGGCTTTTTAATGATCACATTACCCACTTCATCTTTATGCGTTTCCAGGTTCAGTTGTTTTCCAAAATCCAGGATGAACTGTATCACCTGCTCTTCTTTTTTGGAGGCACGGGGAATTGCATTCAGCGCTGCAAAGTGTTGCCACAATTCAGTTGGCGATAAGGTCGCTATGGTATTGCTCATGGTGTAAGATTTTTCAGTGTTATAATTTAAAAAGTTGTCAGTCCCGATAGCTATCGGGATTGTCGAAGCCGGTATGATTTCGGTAAGCAACCCGCCTTCGGCAGGTTCAGGCTGACAGTTCATTAGTTAAAGATAATTGAAACTGATACACCAGAAAATTTAAACCAGGTTAAATAAAAAACGCCCCGGTTACCCGGGGCGTTTTAAAAAAAATATAATTCTAAAATCTAAAACTTATTGCTTGGCATCATTATTCTCTTTCACTTTTGTACCACCCCTGTGTGTTGAGGAAATACGGGCAAACTTCAATTTCAGGCCGGCAATTTTTAAATTGTCGCTGGTCTTAAGGTCTTTTTCAACTTCATTCTTACGGGTATCCAGTGCTTCGTAAAGCACATTGATCTCATCCCAGTCTTCCCTTGTATAATTGCTCTTGTTATTATCAACAGCATCTACAAAGTTTTGATACACGCCCAGGATATTTGCGCCGGTAACATATTTAAACTGCATATCATCGCCGATCTTTCCTTCGCCAAATAACCTGTCCCTTAATACTTTTCTGAAGTTGGGAGTAGTGGAAGTTGCAGCATTCAGGTTGGCTGTTGCTTCATTCTCTTTAATAGTAAACTCATATTTCGTTTTTAAAGCGGCAAACCTTGCTTTACTTGCTTCTGCGTTTGCTTTTTCTTCTGCAGTAAGTGTTGCCAGGTTCTTTTCCGCTCTCAATGCCCTTTCCTGGTAGCCATTATCAATAGCGGCCCAGTTCTCCGTGGTATAAACCGGTGTAAGGCCCTCTACCGAATCAACATAGGTAGTAAGCATTTCCACATCCTGTTTTGCTTCTTTGTTCTCAGTTTTACAAGCTGTGAACCCGATCGAAACGATGGCGGCTGCGATCAGTAATTTTGTTGTTGTCATTTTTAATTTTTTAGTTGACCCGTTAAGACGACATCCATGCCACGAAGCCTGCAGGTATTTGTTATAAGTAGTTTTGTAATTGCATGACCGAATAATTGAAGTGCAAATGTACCGGCTATAAAATGGTGCGGCATTACACAATTGTGGGCAGTTATTGCATCATTCACACATTGATTGTTTCATGTAATTTCTAATTCTACCTTTGTAAAAATCATCATTATGGAAAAGCGGGTACTTGGAATTATTTTGTCGCTGCTTGGTGTTATAGGCCTTATTTATGCAGGCGTGTGTTTTATGAATGGTGGAGAAAGTACAAGAAATATTAAAGCGATCATTTTCAGTGCTGTATTGGGAGGTATATTCTTTTTTGCAGGCGTTAGCCTTGTAAGAAATACAAAAGATAAACCAACATAAACAGATTTCCTGTTACAATGTTCTATGTAAAATGGCTCGTGAATGCGGGCCATTTTTTTGTGTATAATGTAGCCGTGTCTCAGCGGGGTTTTCGCTAGTATGCCGTTCTTTTAATTATACCCTTTCTGCGAAACCCCGATGCGAAAGACTTCTGCTTACTAACTCTGTCACTATAAAATTAAGAGAGAGCTCATTTTGTTGCAGTAGTATTAATCATCGGGGTTTCACGCATGAGCTTTTAGGATTAGAGAAAGTGATGTGAAAACCCCGCTGGGACACAATTTACTATCGACAAGTGTGATAACTCCATTTAGATTTGTAATTCGCAGATGTTTTTAGCTCTCTTTGGGAATGAAATTAGCAGCGTCGTAATACCCGCCAATATAGTATGCAGGAACTTTTTTCTCGTGCCCACTTCGAAAAATACCCACGCCATTTTCTTGTTCAGTTTTGATGTGGGGCGCCTGAATATTATGAGCCAGCCATAACAATTCAATACAACTAAAACCTCTGTCACTAATTGCTGAAACAAGTGTTGATTTTAATGATGTAATCGTTCCCTTTTTCCCATAAGGGCGCAATGTTATTTGCGGTGTTGGTAGAGCAATTTGATCTAAGTCCTCAACGCCTAAATTTTTTGCATAATCTCTGAAGTCTTCAAGTTTTGGAATCAATTTGTCTGCCCACTTCATTCGCTTATTTCTACATAATCTAAATGGTAGGTCTGGCCTAAATATTTTTAATTCTTCATTGGTTAGCGGCTGTTCCCTTAGAAAAGTTGCATCTTTCAAAAAAAAACTTGGAGTTGAACGATAATAAAAGCCATTCCTTTTGGTAAATGACCATTTTTCAACTCCCGGCCAATAAACATCATACAAAACTTCAATTTCATCAAAGGCAATAACTCTTCTTGGTCTATCAGAATCAGGTGTCTGATAAACACCGCCTGGAATAAGTTTAATTTCTGTGTCCATTCAATAAATATCATTAGTCTGTAAGGGTGCTTAAGAATAGAAGCTAACACATAAATATACACAACTCCCGGTACAGTTTCCTAATCAGATCAACAACCACTAATTGCAATTATTTACGTCAAAATTGCCGCCGCAGGCTGCAGCAGGCAAATATGGTATCCACGAAACCTTCCTGCACTGTGCAGGACCCCATTTATGATAATCACAGAGACTTCCTGCACACTGCAGCAGCCATTTATGGTAGGCACAAGAGCTTCCTGCACCCTGCGGGAAGCAAATATGGTTACCACGGGCGCCGCCGCAGGGGTGTAACGGCCTCCGGGAACTCCCGGTAGGCCGACGCCCAAAGGAGGAGGCTTCCGGGAACTCCCGAAACCTTGCCGCCCACGGGAGGAAGCTTCCGGGAACACCCGAAACCATGCTCCCCGAAGGAGGAAGGCTCCGGGAACATCCGGAAGGCTGCCGCCCAAGGGAGGAAGCTTCCGGGAACACCCGGAAGGCTGACGCAGGGGTGTGACAGCCTTACCTAAGCTCAGGAATGGTCGCCGTAGGGGTGCAGCAAGCTTCCCTGTGTTCAGGAAAGGCCGCCGTAGGGGTGCAGCAGGTTTCTTTAAACCAAAAAAAGCCTCCGGAAATCCGGAGGCCTTTTATACGGGGGGTTACTTAATTATCAATAATTACTCAATATCATCTCTACCCTCCTGTTCTTGGCTTTACCTGCAGCAGTATTGTTATCTGCTATCGGTTTACTTTCTCCATATCCTGCAGAAGAGAGACGGCTTTCGGCGATACCCTTACTTACCAGGTAAGTTCTTACTGCAGCAGCCCTTTCTTCAGACAGGGTTTGGTTAGCCGCATCATCACCTGTAATATCTGTATGGCCATCTATCTGTAATTTATAATTAACATTCTCGTTTAAAATGGCAACCACATCATTTAGTTTAGCATATGATCTGGCCAGCAAGGTTGATTTGCCTGATGTAAAGAAGACATTTTCAGCGGCTAATTTAATACGCTTCATGATCTCTGGGCTGATAACAGGGCAACCAAAATTAGATGCAGGTCCTTTTTCATTGATGCATTTATCTTCTTCATCATTCACACCATCACCATCAGTATCCGGAATAGGACAACCCTGGTAACGTGCAACACCTGCAACAGTCGGGCATTTATCAGCTTCATCATTTATACCATCACCATCGGTATCCGGTACGGGGCAACCCTGGTAACGTGCCAGGCCTGCTACATCCGGGCATTTATCTTCTGCATCAGCAATGCCGTCTCCATCCCTATCGGGGCAACCTTGCAAAGAAGCAAGTCCTTTAACATCGGGGCACCTGTCGGTAGCATCCGGAACGCCATCTCCATCCCTGTCTGTTATAACAGGCACAGGCGGCGGCGGCGGTGTTGCCGGCGAAATTGCACGGCCTGTACCAACTTTCAATGCAATGCCTGCCCTCACTGTATGTAAGTCCCAGCTTTCGGTTGAACGTGGGTCTTGCCCAAAATGGGGATGATAGGCAACAAAAGGAGAAATAACAAATTTTGTAGCGCTGGTAGATGCGCCAAGCATGATATCATAAGCCATTCCTACCTGGCCCGAGATACGGGTGTTACGCACATTGTCAAAATCACCTTTCACATCAGCAGCAAGTGGCTCTTTGTATGTAAATGATTTTTGGGTATTGTAGGCCAGGCGTGGGCCTAAATAAATGTAAAAACCATTTCTGAATGGGGCCAGTAATAAACTCGGTTCTAAACTGGCATAACTAAGATTGGTTGACAGGTCTGACACTCCCTGGCGGTAAAATTTTCCCCTGCGGCTGTCATACCCGGCCTGTACCATAAAACCCAGAACGGATCTGTCGGGACGGTATTGAGCAACCATTCCTGCATACAAGCCAACACCTCTTCCCTCAGTAAAGGTTACAGGCGAAATGAATTCACTGTTCAGTCCTGTTGTATTGCCGTCATAGAAGGTAACATTGGCAGCACCTGCCACACCAAAGAACCAGGATGGCCTTGAATATTGTGTTTGTGCTTTTGTTTGAATACCTGTGATCATAAAAGCACTTAGCATAAGTGTTATTATCCCCAGGTTCTTAATGCCCCCCGCCTGGCGTGGCACATTTTTAAAGTTATTCCAGAAGTTCATAGTGTTGTTTTTTAAAGCTTAATAATGATGATTAATAGATACAGATGTGAATGCCCCGGTATTTCCGGGGTAAATATTTTTAGTGGCTGTTGTTATAGTTGGGGTATAAACAGTATTTGCAGTTACTCCCTGCATAACGTTGAATGTAGTTTCATTGATAGTTAACGGATCCATGGTCGAATTAAAACTTGCCGGAACAATTTTGTTACGCAACCTCTGTAGCATTTTTACAGGATCGGTTACTATCATTGCGGGAGCAATTGATGTGCCAGTTGTAATGTGGTAGCAGCCTGCATCTTATATCTTCGGGGGGATGTGAAAATAATGCAACTTTTTAGAAGAGTTTTGTAACAGTCTCTGCATGATTCGTGAATGCAGTAGCTGTGTCTCAGCGGGGTTTTCGCAGGTATATTGTTCTGTCAATTATAATCTTTCTGCGAAACCCCGATGCGAAAGACTTCTGCTTTATAATTTTTATCGCTTAAAAATTCAGAGAGGGTTCTTTTTGTTGCAGGAGTATTATTCATCGGGGTTTCACGCAAGGTTTTTTAGCGTTATGCAGTATGTTGTGAAAACCCCGCTGAGACACAAGCAAGGTGTGAATATTGCAAGTAATCCCACCATGAATGCAACTTTTTTAAACTACGATTTTTAACCTTTGCATATCCCCCGGAGCCATCCAAAGCCAGAACCAATAAAAATGAAGCAAATGCCTGTTAAACAGCAGCCCATAGCAGATCAGGTGCAGAAAAAAAATGATAAGCATTACCCGGTGTCCTCCTTTGCCGAAACATTAACCAATGGCTTTTTTACGGTAGATAATAAATGGATAGTAAAATACCTGAACCCCGCAGCTGAAAAGATACTGAGCGTTCGGGCCACAGATATCGTTGGTAAAAATCTATGGCAAAAGTTTGAAGGCGTTATTCCTGTTGAATTGTTTAAAGTAGATCTGGATGCATTTCTGAAAGCTGCACCCGTGAATTTTCATGAATACCGGGGAAAAATGGGCGCTTGGTTTGATGTAATTACTTACCACTTTGATAATACCCTGTCGGTTTCTTTTAAAAGCAATAAGCATCAGCCCGCAGCATACCCGGAAACTACAGTTGACCGGTTAAAAACAATAACTGAATTGTATCGCTTTGTTACCGAGATCACCAATGACTGTCTTTGGGAATGGAACCTGCTTACCAAAGAGATATGCTGGATAGATGGCGGGCATAAACGGGTTTTTGGTTACCAGATGGAAAATGCACTTATTCCGCAAAGCTTTTGGGAACATTGCATTCATCCCGGTGATAAAGAAGCTGTATTGCTGTCTTTAAAGAAAGCCCTTACAAAAAAAAAATCCACGTTGTGGGAAATGGCATACAGGTTTAAAGCAGCGGATGGTAAATACCTGTATGTACATGACCGGGGGCATATTGTGCATGATAAAAACGGCAGGGCAACCAGTATGATCGGGGCAACACAGGATATAACCGAAAAAACATTATTGGAAATAAAACTGGCAAAGCAACGGTTAGCAAGACAAAAAGAAATTACCGATGCTGTATTGAAGGCACAGGAAAATGAACGGGAAACAATTGCTGTTATGCTAAATGAAAACCTGAACCAAATACTGGTTGCCACCAAATGGAATATACAACTTGCAAAAACAGATACCGGTAAAAGGGCTCATTGCCTGGAGAATTCTACCACATATTTAAACCATGTGATCAACGAGATCAAAAAGGTTTATAAAACACTTGCACTACCGGATATGCATTTCATGAGCCTGTTTGACAATATAAAAAATTTAGTACAGGATATGAACAAAGAGTATCCGGTAAAATTCAAATTTACAGAAACGGGTATTGATGAAGAAGAAGACCTGGACAAACCCATCCAACTTGATATTTTCCGCATGGTACAGCAACTGATGAATAATATCATACAGCATGCGCATGCTACCACTGCACAAATAAATTTACACAGGCAGGCCAATAACTTAATATTGACTGTTGCTGATAATGGAATGGGCCAGAACGGTGTTACTCAAAAAAAGGGAGTTGGCATCATCAACATCATAAGCAGGGCAGAATTGTATGACGGCATAGTTACTGTTATTTCAAAGCCAGGCAAAGGATATACATTTAGAGTAACACTCCCCTGTTTTAATGATGCATGATAGAGCATCAGTTTCTATTGTTCACTACTGCTATGTGGTTAAAACCAGTACACTCCTGTTAATTCACTTTCTTTTATCGGTTTATTTCAGTAAATTGTAGAGATTCAGCCAGTCCTGACTACTCTCTGTTTAATAAGATGATGCGATCTGCCACACCCAATGTGTGAATAGTGTAAGTATTATAAAATGTTCTGTAATAAATGCCTGTAAAAGCAAAGGAACTTTGTATGCAGGCCTTAAAAAACTTTAATTGAAATTACATATCAAGTACATGGTAAGCAACCGCTGTAAAATGGCGGTAAAAGAAGAGTTGAAAAAACTGGGGCTTCACTTTATTGTGGTGGAGCTGGGCGAAGTGGAGATCATGGAAAAAATATCTGCTGAAGAACGTGAACAGTTAAAGGCCGGTTTACTGGAATGCGGCCTCGAATTAATGGACGACCGCCGCTCGGTACTCATAGAAAGAATAAAGAACGTGATCATCAACATGGTGCATCATGCTGATGAAGAAGAAGAGATCAGGGTAAATTTTTCTCATTACCTCAGCGAAAAATTAAGCCACGATTATACCTACCTGGCTAATTTATTTTCAGAAGTACAGGGCACCACCATTGAGCAGTTCATCATTGCACATAAGATCGAACGCATCAAAGAACTGATCATTTACGATGAGCATAACATCACCGAAATTGCCTGGAAGATGAATTACAGCAGTGTGGCTCATCTAAGTAACCAGTTCAAAAAAATGACCGGCCTCAGCCCTTCCCATTTTAAAAAATTAAAGGATAAAAGAAGAAGCCCTATAGAGGATATAGGAAAGCCCGGTATTGAAATTGATGATATAAAATAAGCAACGTTACATGTATAAAATAGGTTGTAACCACATTAAATGAGATCAAAAAAAGCAGCAATAAAAATAAATGCGGATAAGCCGCTGGAAAGATCAACCAACGAATTCCCCGTTGTTGGTATTGGTGCTTCTGCCGGCGGGCTTGATGCATTTAAAAAATTATTGAAAACCATTCCCGAAGATTCAGGTATGGCCTATGTGCTGGTACAGCATTTAGACCCCAGCCATGAAAGCATGCTGCAGGAATTACTGCAAAAAGTTACCAAAATACCGGTACTGGAAATTGCAGATGATATTGTAGTACAACCCAACCATATTTACGTGATACCCAGCAATAAAATGATGGTGGCAACCGATGGTGTTTTACTACTTGCCCCACGGCCGGCAAAAAGTAAAAAAGAACGCAACCTCCCCATCGACCTTTTCTTTGCTTCGCTGGCAGAAGTGCACCAGTCGCATGCTATCGGCGTGGTTTTATCGGGCACAGCCAGCGATGGCACACTTGGTTTAAAAGCCATCAAGGACCATGGTGGCATTACTTTTGCGCAGGATGAAGCATCGGCAGCTTATGAAGGTATGCCGAACAGTGCGGCACAGGCCGGTGTGGTTGACTTTATTCTTCCGCCGGAAAAAATACCACAAAAACTTTTGGAAGTAACCCGGATAATCAATGGCCCCGGCGTTGAAGATATTCCCATAGAGGATGAGGAAGTTTTTAAGCAGATACTTTCTTTACTACGCATTCGTAAAGGCACTGATTTTACCTATTATAAGCAAACTACTATCCGCCGGAGGATACTCCGCAGGATGGCCATTAATAAAAATGAAGAACCTGCAGCCTACCTGCAATATGTAAGAGATAATAAAACAGAACTGGATACATTGTACCAGGACCTCCTGATACCGGTCACGGCTTTTTTCAGGGATGCAAAGACCTTTGAGAATTTATGTGAAACCGTTTTTCCACAGGTGATAAAAAGCAAACTGCCGGATGAGCCAATAAGGGTGTGGGTAGCAGGATGTAGTACAGGTGAGGAAGCCTATTCCATGGCTATTTGTTTAAAAGAATTTTTAGGCAACGCCGCTACAGACTCCCCGGAAAAAGTACAGGTATTTGCTACCGATATCAGTGAGCCTGCTGTTGCAAAAGCAAGGGCAGGCTTTTATACAAAGAACGATATTGAAGGATTATCGCCACAACACCTGCAGGAATTCTTTACCAAAACCAATGGTGGATACCTGGTTAACAAATCCATCAGGGAAATGTGTGTATTTGCTGTACATAATTTTTTAAAAGATCCGCCATTTGGTAAACTGGACCTGGTAAGCTGCCGCAATGTGCTTATCTATATGGAACCTTACCTGCAAAAAAAAGCGCTCACTACTTTCCATTATGCACTCAATCAAAAGGGCTTTTTATTATTAGGCAAATCAGAAACAACAGGCGGTGTGCCTGATCTTTTTATAACAAGCATCCTACCGGAAGGTAAAACTGATAAACTGTTCTCACCAAAAGATGTACCGGGTAAATTCATGCATGTGGCAAGCCAGCGAAGTGAGCAGCATTTCAGCCACAGCAATACCAACACCAGTAACGAGAGCATACGCACCGATTTTCAAAAAACAGCCGACGACATCATGCTGCGTAAATATACACCGGCCGGTGTGGTAGTAAATGAGGCGATGGATATTGTACATTTCAGGGGCAAAACAGAAAATTACCTGCTGCAATCTCCCGGCAAGCCAAGCCATAATTTATTAAAAATGGCCAAGGATGGATTGGCATTTGAATTACGTAACATACTGCACAAAGCAAAAAAACAGGAGGCGCCTGTCATCAAGGAAAATATTCCTGTTGATATAAATGGCTCATTACAATACATCGGCATTGAAGCATTGCTGTTGCCCGATACCATTGAACCACATTACCTGGTACTGTTTCACGAACACGTGAGACGTGACTCGTCAAACGTGAGTGATGAGCGTTCAAATAATAAAGGCTCCAAACTCCCGCCTCAAAACTCACGACTCACGACACGTATTGAACAACTGGAAAAAGAACTGGCTCAAAGCCGTGAAGACATGCGCATTATTACCGAGGACCAGGAATCGGCTAATGAAGAATTGCAAAGCGCCAATGAAGAATTATTGAGCAGCAGCGAAGAGTTGCAGAGCCTGAATGAAGAACTGGAAACCGGTAAGGAAGAGTTGCAAAGCACCAACGAAGAAATGATGATCGTAAACCAGGAGATGATCAATTTAAATGAACAGGTAACAGCATCCAGGGATTACTCCCAGGCCATCATTGCCAATATGCACGAACCCCTGCTGGTGCTGGATAAAAACCTCCGGATAAAAACAGGCAACAATGCTTTTTACAGAACATTCCGTGTTAATGAAAAAGAAACTGAAGATGCACTGATATACGACCTGGGCAACAAACAATGGGATATTCCGGAACTGCGTTTGCTGCTCGAAAAGATACTTCCTGAAAAATCTGTGTTCAACGATTTTGAAGTAACACATACTTTTTCAAGCATTGGAGAGCGGATCATGCTGTTGAATGCCCGTGAAGTAATAAACAAGAACAGTTCAGAAAAACTGATACTGCTGTCTATCCAGGATATTACAGCAAGGAAAAAGGCCCAGGAAATATTAAATAAGACCGGCGAACATTTTAAGCAACTGGTACAGGACCTGCCTGCTGCAGTATACTCCTGCGATTTAAATGGCCACATAAATTTTTACAACGATGCTGCCGTAAAAATATGGGGCCGTAAACCCGATAGCCTTAAAGACCTCTGGTGTGGTTCATACAAAATGTTCAACACCGATGGTTCGCCACTCCCGCCGGAACAATGCCCCATGGCAGTTTCCATTAAAGAAGGCAGGCCTATCATGGGCGAAGAAATTATGGTTGAGCGCCCAGATGGCAGCCGCTCAACCATCATGGTGCATCCGCAACCGGAATATGGTTTATCAGGTGAACTTACAGGAGCGATCAATATAGGCATTGATATTACTGAACAGAAAAGAGCTTCGAAAGACCTGACAGAAGCCATCGTTTTTGCCGAACTGGCAACGGCCATAGCCGAAGATGCAAAAGCCAAAGCCGAAGCTGCAACACTCATAGCAGAAGACGCCGTAAAAGCAAAACAGCAGTTCTTAAGCAATATGAGCCACGAGATACGTACACCTATGAATGCCATTGTGGGCTTTACAAAAGTATTGCTGAAAACAGAATTGAACCCAAAGCAAAAAGAATATTTAAATGCCATTCAGCAAAGTGGCAGCTCACTCATCGTGCTCATCAACGATATACTCGACCTGGCAAAAGTAGATGCCGGCAAAATGAGTTTTGAAAAAACGCCTTTCAAACTCAAGGCTTCTTTGTCAGCCATGATCCATTTGTTTGAACTGAAGATCGAAGAAAAGAATTTAAAGCTGGTGAGTGTATATGATCCTGCCATACCGGATGTGTTGGTGGGCGACCCTGTGCGCTTACACCAGATCATTTTAAACCTGGTAAGCAATGCCGTAAAATTTACCAGCAAGGGAACAATAACCATCGCCATCCGTTTGTTGCATGAGGATGCCGAAAAAGCAACCATTGAATTTGCAGTAACTGATACCGGGATCGGCATTACAGAAGATAAAATGGAAACCATCTTTGAGAATTTTCAACAGGCTTCCAGCGATACATCCAGGTTGTATGGTGGTACCGGCCTTGGCCTTGCTATTGTAAAACAATTGGTGGAGGCCCAGGATGGGATCGTTAAAGTTAAGAGTAAGGTTGATAAGGGCTCCACATTCAGTTTCACCTTACATTTTTTAAAAACCGAAGAAACTGCAGAAACAGATGTGGAACTGGCAGAACTGGATGCTGAACTAAAACATATTAAAGTGCTGGTGGTGGAAGATATGGCCCTGAACCAATTGCTGATGAAAACCCTGCTGGATGATTTTGGATTTGAAAGGGATATTGCTGCCAATGGCAAAATAGCCATCAAAAAATTAGCCGAAAAGAAATACGATATTATTTTGATGGACCTGCAAATGCCCGAAATGAACGGATTTGAAGCCACGGCACATATCCGCAACAAAATGAAACTAACCATTCCCATTATTGCGTTAACAGCCGATGTAACCACGGTTGACCTGGCAAAATGCAAAGCTGTGGGCATGAATGATTATATAGCAAAGCCGGTAGATGAAAGAATACTCTACAGCAAGATCATCGGGCTGGTAAAGAAACCTCTAAAAAAAGATAATAGCCAGTCAACAATAGATCAGTCTGCAAAAAACAAAGTTTTAAAATGTACAAACCTTGCTTATTTAAAAGGCATCACAAAGAATGACCCCAAACTGATCATGGAAATGATCACCGTCTATTTACAACAAACACCCACGCTTGTAAATACAATAAAACAAGCCTTATCTGAGAAAGATTGGGAAGCTATGCAGGCAGCAGCACATAAAATGGTGCCCTCATTTGCCATCATGGGAATAGGCCCTGCTTATGAAACGATAGCAAAAAAGATACAGGCATATAAGGGTGCAGATACAAAGTCGAACAGGATAGGTGACCTCGTGCTTCAGCTCGAAAACATTTGCACACAGGCATGTAAGGAACTGGAAGAAGAATACCGTACTTTAAATATACAAGCTCATGAATAATGAAAATAAGATAAAACTTTTCCTGGTAGATGATGATGCCGTTTTTTTAAAAGCGCTGCAGATCGAGTTTCTGCAACACGCCGATTTTATCATTGAAACATTTGCAACCGGGGAGATTTGTCTACAGCACCTTCCCAACAATCCCGATGTAATTATTTTAGATTATCACCTGGATGGCATTGATAAAAAAGCGATGAACGGTTTGGAAACACTGGATAAAATAAAAGCTTATGATTCAGACATACAGGTTATAATGCTGTCTTCGCAGGACAGTATTGACATTGCAATAAACTGTATGCACCACCGGGCGCTTGATTATGTGGTAAAAAGCGAAACTTCCTTTATACGCCTGCAGAAAATAATCACCTCCATATTCAGTTACAAAAAAATGGAAAAGGAACTGAACTGGTATATGGAGCGGATGTAAGGCTATGTGAATTATGCAATTCATTCCGCTGATCGTGTAACAATTGTTTGTGTACTTACTCCAACTTTGTCAGATCAAAAACATTGCTCATGCTTACACAGGAATTTTCACCAAATGCTTTGCTGGTAAAAGCTGGAATGCAGCCGGGTAAGGTCTGCGATATGACATACCTAATTAATATGAGCCGGGGAAATAAAATGATCATACAAAAGATACTTACCGTTTTTTTTAAAGAAACTAGCAAAGAGTTGACCGGCTTAAGTAAAGCCATCGAAGACGGGAACTATCCGGGCATAAGTAATATCTCCCATAAGCTTAAATCTGCTTTTTCTATTTTAGGCATAATTACACTGGAGCCGGTTTTTAAGGAAATGGAATACCTGAGCAGCAACTCATTTCCCCCGGGAAAAATAGAGCAATTAAATCAAAGGGTAAATATTGCTTTCAACCAGGCAAGGGTTGAAATGGCCGGCAACCTGTAAAACATATAACGTATTTGAAAGGTTGTATAATTCCCCGCTTTAATAAACGGCATCAACTTTGCTGCCATCATTTTAACAAACTATTGACTATGCCTTTACTTACAATTTTACTGGTGCTGATCGTTGTTGGGGTCATTCTCTGGCTGGTGAATACTTACATCCCAATGGACCGCAAGATCAAAAATATCCTCAATGCCGTGGTAGTGATCATAGTAATAATTTGGCTGTTGCAGGTTTTTGGTTTATTGGGCTCACTCAAAAAAGTACAGATAGGGAGTTTATTACAGTGCATATTACCCTGGAGATAAAAAATATTCATAATAGTTAAACAGATCATTGATGAAAGTGTTTAAGAAAATAAGCCTGCCGTACACATTGCAGGTTTTTGCCGTGATCATTCTTTTAGCCGACGCTGCTGCTTCATCCGCAGGTAACGAAACAAAAAAAACAACAAGTAATGGCGCTATGCTACTGAAGACCAATAACCAATTATTGGATAAACCAGGCAATGGTGCGCTGCTAAACTTAAAAGAAAATGCGCTGTGGAATGCATATAATAGCAAAACCCTGAAGTGAGTTACACACAGATTTTACTTATATGCAAAACAATGAATGAAATTTTTACTGATATTCTTTACGGTCTTTTTTAGCCTTACACATGCTAATGCCCGGGTATTTTCTGCCCCGGGCTTTGATATTTTTTCAATAATGAAACCAGATACTACATTACCTTATGCGCTGGTTGCAGGCGGCAGCAAAGGAATTGGTTATTCTATTGCAGAAGCATTGGCAAAACGTAATTACAATCTTATTTTAATTGCAAGGCATGAAGACAGCCTTATAGCAGCAAAAAATAAACTGGAAGCAGCTTACGGAATTCATGTAGAAATATTGGTTAAAGATCTTGCCTTTGAAAATACAGCTACAGAAATAGCAACATGGTGTACCGACAGGAATATCCGTTTAAAAATGCTTTGCAATGTAGCAGGGCTTGGCGGCGAACATGATTATTTATCGCTTCCGCTGGATTCACTCCGTTATATGATAAGGCTTAATCTTGAATCAGTAATGGCGCTTACCTTAACCCTGCTTCCCTTACTGGAAAAAAATGCACCCTCATATATTTTGAATGTTGCCAGCATGGCCGGCTTCTCTCCCATTCCTATCAAGAATATGTATGCTGCCACCAAATCGGCAGTTGTTTCATTCAGCTACTCTTTACGGTACCAGTTAAAAGATAAAAACATAAGTGTGAGTTGCCTTGCTCCCGGGCCTGTTTTCACCAAGCCATCTATTGAAAGGTACACAAAAAAAGAACTGGGCAGCCTGGGAATGGCCATGGTTGTGCCTGTAAAAAAAGTTGGTGAAGTGGCGATTAAAAAAACATTGAAGGGAAAGATGATCATTGTTCCTGGCACGCTGTCAAAAATATTATCCGGTGTGATACGTTTTTTCCCCAGGCGATGGGTTACATGGTTTTATTACCGCTTTACAAAATAGATACTGCTCAATTATTTCATGTGTGAATGATATAAGTTATTTATAGGGTTGTGTAATAATAAAAGAGCAGATCAAACAGACCTTTGTATCCTATCATTCAAATCAAATTAAACGTTCACACACACATGAATAATCTCACAGAATTAAAAGGGAACTGGAATGAAATAAAAGGCAAACTGAAACAGAAATTTGGTTTGCTTACAGACAGCGACCTGTTATTGGCAGAAGGCAAACAGGATGAAATGTTAGGCAGGTTGCAAACCAAATTAGGCAGAACAAAAGCAGAGATACATAAAATAATTTCTGAGCTTTAAACCGATCAGCAAATCTCAAAGCAAATACATTTCCTGTGATTAAAAACAGCTGTGCAAAACAATGGCACAGAATTTGAAATTATCTATTCAGGCAGCTGATAATTTAGAAACAATAGTTAACAAGCAAGGCCTTTTTTCTTAGATCATTTAGTCAAATTTAAATTTACACAAAATGGGAAATCTACTTTATACAATAGCGGTGATACTGGTTATCATCTGGGCCATAGGATTTTTAGGATTTGCTGCCGGTGGCATCATACACCTTCTCCTGGTAATTGCAGTTATAGCCGTTCTGCTCCGTCTTATACAGGGACGTAAGGTTCTTTAAAAAATATTCTTAATCTTAAAAATAAATTAAAATGGGAAACACAAACAAATTGATCGGGGCAGTATTAGTAGGTGCCGCCATAGGCGGTGTTTTGGGAATTCTTTTTGCGCCGGATAAAGGAAGCGAAACAAGAAGAAAAATATCCGAAAAAGGTCACGACCTGTCCGATGCAGTAAAGGATAAATTCAGCCGCATCGTTGATAAGTTCAGAAAAGAAGTGGATGCTATAAAAGACCAGGCAAATGATTATGCAGAGAATGGAAGATCAGTGGTTGAAAATCTTGAAAAAAGCTGATCTGTAACAGAAGCTTAGCAACCGGAAATTAAAACAATACAGCCGGATCGTTTGATCCGGCTGCTATTAAAACCATGAACATGGAACCAAAAAAAAATTTCATTGAACCGCTTATTGATAAAACCGAAGCTTATGCAAAAAGTAGTTTTGATCTGCTGAAGCTTAAAGCACTTGATAAGACCGGTGAAGTAACTGCTACACTTATATCAAGATCATTGCTTGTAATTGTTATTTCCTTTTTCGTATTTACTTTAAACATAGCTATTGCTTTATGGATCGGCGATGCGCTGGGCAAAGCCTGGTATGGATTTATGATCGTGGCATCTTTTTATGCGCTTGTTTCGATCATTTTACTAATGATGCATCCCTTTATTAAATCAAAAGCAAACAATGCCATCATCAGGAAATTGTTTAACTGACATTTTATGAAACCTATTACAACATCTGCAGGATTAAAAATCGCCATACAGGAACTGGAGCTTGAACAAAAGAATAATTTCCTTGCATTGAAAGAAGAGTTGGGCAGGGCACAGGAAAGTCTTAAACTAACCAATATCATTAAGAATACTTTTAAAAAAATAGTTGATGTGCCGGATCTGAAGGCAGATATTATAAATACAGCTGTTGGCCTGGCAAGTGGCGTCATGACAAAGAAATTAGTCATGGGGAAGAACCATAACCCCATATCTAAGTTGTTAGGTATAGTAATGGAGATGTTTGTGGCCAATAAGGTAACACAAAATGCAGACCTGATCAGGTCTGCAGGAGGTATGATCCTGAATAAATTATTCAAAAAGAAAGAGCCGGTTGAAAAAGTTTAAACCATAATATTAAAAACCAGCACTAAAAATTACGATCATGAAAATCAATATCGGTCTTACAGAAAAAAATCTAAAAAGCAGCGCAGATATACTTTCAACCGTTTTAGCAAACCAGATGACGCTCTATATTAAAACAAGAAAATTCCATTGGAATGTTGGCGGTGAAAGTTTTATGGAACTGCACAAATTATTTGAAAAGCAATACAAACAACTGGAAGAAGCCATTGATGAAGTTGCAGAACGTATTGGAAAACTGGGCCATAAAACAATTGGCACCATGCAGGAGTTTTCCAAACTGTCTTCTATAAAAGAAAGCCCGGGTAAATATGCTACATCAAAAGAGCTGCTGGTTGAGTTATTAAAAGATCATGAATCTGCCATCATTATGCTTCGTAAATATGTAGATGAATGCGCCGAAAAAATAAAAGATGCAGGCACAGCGGATTTTCTTACAGATCTGATGAAAGAACATGAAACAATTGCGTGGACTTTAAGAAGATATATTAACTGATCATTTTACAGCAATGCTGCAGAAAACAAAATGGGTAAGATCAAAAGTTGATCTTACCCATTTTGTTTTGTGGAGCTGCAGGGAACTGTATTTATTTATAGGATGCAAGACCACATTGAATTACAGAAGAGACATATGCTCAACTCTCTAATTACTCACCTATAATTAACGTTAATTTCTTTCAATTTACTTTTTCTCACTTAAAATAAAGGCCTTGACCTATTTTTAATTCCTACCTATTAACACTGTGATGAGCATATCAACGCATTGTATCATACAGGTGGCATGGTAATAGAATTGCCGGCCGGGGCTATGAGTTTAATCATATCGATATAGTACATCTTATTTTCAATTTCCATTTACTTGTAACTGGCAATTTCAATCAATTTATTTACATCATGCACAATGATCTTCCTGCCTTTTGTTTCGAGAATTCCAAATTCTTTAAATTCAGTTAACATCCTAACCACATTCTCCCTTGCAGTACCCACGAGGCTGGCCAGGTCATCTCTGCTCATATTTATTTCCACCGGCATGCCTTCCTTAAAATCAATCTTGTACTTTTCCCGCAATACAATTAATTGAAGTGCCAGTCTTTCCCGAACGGACTTCTGGGCAAACATAGTGAGGCTGTTTGCTAAGACAGCAAATTCATGGCTTAACGTTTTTAATAACCGTTTATTTAATGTAGTTGATTGTTGTAGTGTTTCTAAAAAATCTTCTTTGGGAATGAATGCAATGGTACTTTCCTCCAATGCAGCCGCAAAATCAGGGTAACGGTCTTCTGCAAGTATAGCATGGTATCCTAATAATTCGCCGGTATTAGCTACATAAATGATCTGCTCCTTTCCTTCCTTATCTACTTTATATTTTTTTGCTTTTCCTTCAATTATATAAAAGATGCCGGCAGGATATGCACCTTCCCTGAAAATAATTTCACCTTTTTTATAAATCTGCTCCGTTTTATGAGCGGTTAGTATTACCAAATCATCTGCAGGCAGATCCGTTAAGATAGACTCGCTTTTGAAATCCCAGTTATCTATTTGAAAAATACCTTTTATACTCATGTTATGGCAAATTTACCCATTATAAAATTGATAAAACTCACTTTTTACAGTGATATGGTTTACCGCAAAGCGATGGAATGTAGGATAGCTTTGCAATATGGATTCAGAAAAATCAATAAGAAAAGGCCTTTATTACACAAAGGACCATAACTGGATTGAGTTTCATGATAAAGTCGCTTATGTAGGTGTAAGCGGTTTTAAACTTATTGGATTTAAAGAAATACATCAGGTGATTTTTAAAGAACCATCAGGGTTAAAAAAAAAGGGAGATTTAATTGCCACTATTAAATATAACGATTATCAGATAGAAGCTCATATGCCTGTTGATGGTAATGTACTGGAGGTGAATACCAATTTAATTTATGGCGATGATCGTCTTTTATTGAAACATCCCGAAGGTATTGGTTGGATAGCTTTAATTGTGCCATCGCAACCTGGTGACAGAAAGGAGCTGCTTTTGCCTAAGCAATATTTGATGAATAGTAAAACTAAATATACCCAATGAGTGATAACCTGATATCCTTAGTAGAAAAAAACATACAACCAAAAAATTGGTTTAGTTCTGATGATCAGTTAAATGAAATTTACCCTTTATCCATACAGTCCAAAGCAGATCAGCACTGGACCCCATTAAATGTTGCCAGGAAAGCTAGCAGTTTTTTAGCCGCTGAAGACAATGTAAGGATACTGGATATAGGCAGTGGTGTAGGAAAGTTTTGTTTAGCCGCAGCATTTTATAAACCAAAAGCATTTTATTATGGTGTGGAACAAAGAGAAAGTTTAATTTATTGTTCAAATGTAGTAAAACAAAGACTCCACCTCAAAAATGTTTCCTTTATACATGCAAATTTCACACAAATCGATTTTAGAAATTACGATCATTTCTATTTCTTCAATGCATTTTATGAGAACCTTGCCGGCACTGATAAAATAGATGACAGTATTGATTACTCCGGAGAATTGTATAATTATTATAACCGGTATTTATATAAACAGCTGGAACAAAAGCCGGCAGGTACAAGACTGGCTACTTACCACAGCCTGGAAGATGAAGTCCCAAAAGGTTACCATATCGTGGGATCTGAAATGGATAACCTGTTAAAATTTTGGATTAAAATTTAAAAAATGAAAATCAACTTTGAAAATGAAATAAGTGAACTGATAGTGATAACACCTTATTGGCGTAGCTGGATAAAAACTATTAAAAAAGAAACAACAGATGAGCAGTAACATTAAAAACAAAAAGCACGGTTTATTATGGACAGTATTAAATCATAAATGCCCTCATTGCAGGGAGGGAAACATTTTTAAGGATAGAGGCTCTTTTCACCTTAAAACATTTATGCAAATGAATGATAATTGCCCGTTGTGCGGGCAAAAGACAGAGATTGAGGAAGGATTTTATTATGGAACAGGATATGTTAGTTATGCATTAGCTATCGCATTTTCTACCAGCACTTTTTTGGCATGGTGGGTATTGATTGGGATGTCGGTAGATGATAACAGGGTGTTTTGGTGGCTGGGTACCAATGCCCTTTTAATGCTGATTTTGCAACCTTATTTAATGCGGCTATCTAGAACGATATGGTTATCAATTTTTGTAAAATTTGATACGGAATGGAAGGCAAATAAAAAAAAGCTGGTTGCAGTTTAGAATATTTATTATAGACCAACCTGGATACAACCTCTGAAATTTTGTTACTAATGCAATTAATGGATATGAATGTTCCCATTTTAAAATCCAATTATGCTTACCCAAACTAACAGTAGTAAAGGATGTTGCTTTTAAGCAGCATCCTTTTACAGTATTTAATTTGCTAAAAAGGGAGAAAAGCAGCCTTGGTATTTCACAGGCTATTATAAACAAAAAAATATTTAATTATGACACTAACATTAAATGAATACACAGCAAAACTCATCAATAAAATTTTGTTTGCTGCCTCACAGGATGAAGTGAAGCGATTTATAGATGCAGCCATGTTAGCATTAGAAAAGAATAATGTAAACGGACATATCATAAAACGCTTTCTGGATAAAATAATCAGTGAATTGGATATGTTTAACCCAATGGATAAAAAAGCAAAGCAATGGAGTAACATTTCAACAGCAAAGATTCTTTTAAATCGCATCAAGCACAAGCATAATACTTCAGTTAGTTAAACTCTTATCAAATGTTTAAACCTAAAATATTTGAAACCCTAAAGAACTATAACCGGCAGCAGTTCGGTAAAGATTTGATGGCGGGCCTCATTGTAGGTATCGTTGCTCTGCCTCTTGCTATTGCTTTTGCTATTGCTTCGGGCGTATCGCCGGAAAAAGGTTTATATACAGCCGTTATTGCCGGGTTTATTATTTCGGCAATGGGCGGCAGCCGTGTGCAAATTGGCGGACCTACCGGTGCATTTATTGTAATTGTGTACGGCATTGTGCAGATACATGGGGTAAATGGATTAATCATTGCCACTTTTATGGGTGGGGTAATGCTTATCATTATGGGCCTTGCCCGGCTTGGTTCCGTAATAAAATTTATTCCGCACCCTTTAATCATCGGATTCACAAGTGGTATAGCCATTCTTATATTTTCCTCTCAAATGAAAGATTTTTTTGGATTAACAATGGGAGCCATGCCGGCTGATTTTTTGGATAAATGGAAAAGCTATATTGAAAGCTTTGGATCGGCTAATGTTTATGCTGTAGTTATTGCCGCAGCAACCGTTGCAATTATATTACTATGGCCAAAAGTTACACATAAAATACCGGGTTCTCTGATTGCAATATTGGTGACAACGGCAGCTATGCAAATGCTTCATATTCCTATAGATACCATTGGCAGCAGGTTTGGAAGTATTCCATCTTCTTTACCAATGCCGGTAATTCCTCATATCGATTTGCAAACCATCAAAAGTTTAATAGCACCTGCTTTTACAATTGCATTACTGGGTGGTATTGAATCTTTATTATCTGCAGTTGTTTCGGATGGTATGATTGGAGGTAAACATAAATCCAATATGGAACTGGTTGCCCAGGGAACAGCAAATATTTTCTCTTCTTTATTTGGTGGTATTCCTGCAACAGGAGCCATAGCCCGTACGGCAACTAATGTAAAGAATGGAGGACGAACACCCGTTGCAGGAATAGTACATGCCATTACATTGTTGCTGATAATGCTCTTTGTTGGTAAGTGGGCATCTCTAATACCAATGGCCACACTGGCAGGCATATTGGTTGTTGTGGCTTATAACATGAGCGAATGGGAAAGTTTTGTTTCTGTATTTAAAGGCCCACGAAGTGATGTGGCTGTATTGCTCACAACTTTCTTACTGACCGTATTGGTTGATCTGACAGTAGCTATTGAAATTGGTATGGTACTGGCTGTCTTTCTGTTTATGCGTGAAATGATAAAATTCAGCGGTGTAAGTGCATTGACAAAAAACTTAGATGACAATTTGAATGAAAAAGATATGTATGCTATTGGAAATTTTATCATTCCTGAAAATGTAGAAGTGTTTGAAATTACAGGCCCATTATTCTTTGGGGCTGCATATAAATTTAAAGATGCCATGAAGTTTATTGAAAACCCACCTGAGGTACTTATTCTACGAATGAGGTTGGTTCCAATAATAGATGCAACCGGAATAAGGGTTTTAGAAGAAGTATATAAAGATTCTAAACATAGGGGTACAAAATTAATTTTGTCGGAAGTACACAGTGATAAGGTGATGGAAGAATTGAAAAAGGCCAGGCTATTATTTGCTATTGGGAAAGCAAATGTAACGGATACATTTCAAGAAGCAATAAACAGGAGTATAACAATTTTAAATGTACTTTGAATTTATTATTTTGGAGCAACGGTATACAAAAAATTTATAGGAAACACTATCTGATAAACGGGGGTATGCTTGAGATTTACTGGCTTACCCAAAATACCCTGCAATATATTTCCTGGGAATTTTCTTCAGGAGATGATAATAAAGTGTGGTATTATAGACCAGAAAAAATGCCCCGGATTTTGCAAGTTGACTCCCGAACTACTAACCTAAAAAATAGGGAAAAATAATAAGATTTGGTGGATGGAGGGGAATGAAAAACGCTATGAACATTTTATTCATAGCGTTTTGGTCGAATTTACCAGTGGAGCTGCAGGGAATCGAACCCTGGTCCAAACATATTCGCCGTAAGCTTTCTACATGTTTATTTATGCATTAATTGTGGGGAAACAGCAGGAGCATAACAAACCAACCGTATCCTTAGATGAATAGTCTTAAGCAATGGTCACATCATTCCATTGCAGCATCCTGTTTTGTTTTTGAGTCGGCGGAAGAACATGGTAACAGGCTAACCTGTTCAACGGCCCTAATGGGTGCTAATCTATCGATTAAGCAGCCATGGCATACTGAGTATTGCCATATAAAATTTTCGCATTCAGATTAAAGTGCTAATTACGCAACGCACTACATGCTTACACTTACAAAGATCTATGCTGTCAAAACCGGTCAGCCCCCGTTAAATCTTGCTTTAAACAGCAAATACAAAATTACGTAAACTTATCCACCATTGGCCATTTCACTTATAAGTCAGTGATAATAAACCCCCTAAAGTCATTTAGTTGTTTTAGTTATGGTTAAATTCTAACAGGTATGTTTTAACCGCATAACCATGTGCAGAGTAGTGATACAATAATAAATAACTATTTAGTTATACAATCCCCCCGATATTTAATCGGGGGGATTTTTTTGTGTCGTTAATAGTTCTGCAAGACAGTAAAGCTACTTCCGATGATAACTTGCGGGTACAGAAATCGTTCAAAAGAATTGTAATATCTTCATTCATTAAATCAACAAGATGGAGCCTGGTGAATATTACAAAAGCAGAATTATAGCTTTGCAGGATGAGCTGAAACTTCTAACTAAAAAAAGAACGATACTTGCCTGGTTACGTTTTGCTGTAGTGGTTAGTATTGCTGCCTGCTGTTATTTCTTACTTCCATTTGGAGTATTCTATTGCATCATACCTGGAATTCTACTGTTGTTCATATTTACACGTTTGATATTTGCCGACCTCAGAAATAAATCTTTAATTGAGCATACCAAATACATGCTTGAAGTAAATGAGGATGAATTAAAAGCATTATCTCACAACTATTATCATTTTGCAGACGGAGCAGAATATACACCCAAAGAACATTTTTATGCCAATGACCTGGACATATTTGGCCATGCTTCCCTGTATCAATACATTAACAGAACAAGATCTGAAATGGGTAGCAGCACTTTGGCTGACTGGCTATTAACCCCGGCACCACCTGAAATCATTTTAACAAGGCAGGAAGCTATTAAAGAGTTGGCAAAACAATCTGTATGGAGGCAGCAACTACAGGCTTATGGTATGGCTAAGCGAATTAAGCTGGAAACGAAAGAACGCCTACAAAGCTGGTTTGCAGAAGATGACCAGTTTATCAATAATAAATACTGGTTATTGATCAGGTATTTAATTCCTGCAATAATGATAACAGTTTTGGTCTTGAACATAACTGATGTACTGAATAACTATATAAGAAATTATTGTTTGCTGGCTTCTGCCTTTTTCGCATTCTATATTAGCAAAAAAGTTACTCCGCTGCATCAGCAGGTGTCAAAAATGACAGAGGAACTGGAAGTGCTTTCAGACAGTATTCAATTGATCGAACAAACGCATTTCACATCAGTGCTTTTGCAGAACCTGCAAAAACAATTTATGCAACAAAGCGGAAAAGCATCAACACAAATTGTTAAACTTAAAAAGATACTCGAAAGGCTTGACCTGCGTTTTAATTTTGTTGTTTTTATACCACTGGATATTTTATTGCAGTGGGACTTGCAACAAGTCATAGCATTGGAAAAATGGAAGCAGGTCAATCATAAGAATGTAATGGCCTGGTTTACTGCTTTAGGCGAAATGGAAGCCATAAACAGCCTGGCAACACTTTCTTTTAATCAGCCAGGATGGAGCTTCCCCCTGTTTAAAGAAGATCATTTTTTTATTGAAGGAAAAGAAGTTGGCCACCCGCTGATACAACCTGATAAATGTGTAACCAATCCTTTAAAAATTGAACATAACGGGCAACTGATGCTGGTTACAGGAAGTAATATGGCTGGCAAAAGCACATACCTGCGTAGCATTGGGGTAAATACAGTGCTTGCTATGACAGGCGCACCCGTTTGTGCAACATATTTTTGTTTATCCCCGGTACAAATAATCAGCAGCATGCGCATTGCAGATAACCTGGAAGAGAATACATCAACGTTTTATGCAGAGCTAAAAAAGTTAAAGACCATAATAGATAAAGTAAATAATAATGAAAAGGTATTCATCCTGCTGGATGAGATCTTAAGAGGTACCAATTCACTGGACAGGCACACAGGTTCAGCTGCACTTATTAAACAACTCATCAAACACAATGCTGCATGTATCATTGCTACGCATGACGTAGAGCTGGCAAAAATGAAAGAGGAATACCCGGAAAATATTTTAAATTATCACTTTGATGTACAGGTTAGCAAGGATGAATTGTATTTCGACTACCAGTTGAAAGAAGGTATTTGTACAAGTTTAAATGCTTCCATCCTGATGAAGAAAATAGGGATAGAATTGTAAGTTGTAGCTGTGTTAAAATAATAAGAGGAAGCTTAGGCTCCCTCTTATTATTTTATATCTTCAGGCCACATCACCTTCCCCATCCAAACCAATCATTTCCGTTTGCATACAGCATCAGCGCAAGTAAGATAACCATGCCTACAATTTGTGCATATTCTAAAAATTTTTCACCGGGTTTGCGTCCTGTTATCATTTCGCCCAAGGTAAACATTACATGTCCTCCATCCAGCGCCGGTATAGGAAGCATATTCATAAAGGCGAGTATTATGGAAAACATGGCAGTCATTCGCCAAAAAGATTCCCAATCCCAGGTTGGAGCAAATATGGATCCCATTGCTTTGAAACCGCCTATTCCTTTAATTCCCCCGGTGCCGGGAGTAAAGATCACAATAAATTGTTCCACATAGTCTTTTAATTCCTGAATGGTCATTTTGACACCAGCCGGAAAAGCTGCAAAGAAACCATATTTGGTTATTTCAAGTTTTACCCATCCTAAACTATCCCATTGTCTTGCAGAATTAAAGGGATTAAAACCTATCTGGCCATCAGCATTGATCTTTGTGGTAAAACTTGTATCCCTGCCTGCCCTGTTAACTGTAAGTAATACAACTTTATTTTTTTTAGTTTCGAGCAGGTCAGACATTTGATCAAAATAATCAAACCTGGCAGAGTCAATACCTTTTATGATATCATGCTTACGTAACCCGGCTTTATAAGAAACTGCGGTATCAGGAACATAAGCTACCATAGCAGGAATACGGGGTTCGATAAAACCTTTGCGTTTTTGATTTTTATTGTCAATTAACTGACCAACAAAATCTTTAGGTAAAACAAGAGTAGTTAATTTTCCTTCCCTTTCAATTTCAACCTTTGATGCCGTAATTAATTTTTTTCTAAACCGGCCCAGGTCATAAACTTCTTTTCCATCTACGCCAATTATCTTGTCGCCGCTTTTAAAACCGATCTTGAGCAAAGTACTGTCGCCAACATGTACCCCATACTTCATTGAACTGGCTGGTATCTTCTTTTCTCCCCAAACCATCAATATAAAAGCATAAATAATAAATGCCAGTAAAACATTTACAGTAACACCTCCCATCATGATTATTAAACGCTGCCAGGCTGGTTTGCTCCTGAACTCCCATGGCTGTGGAGGTTGTTTTAATGATTCTTTATCCATGCTCTCATCAACCATGCCGGATATTTTAACGTACCCACCTAACGGCAACCATCCGATGCCATACACAGTTTCACCTATTTTCTTTTTAAATATTGAAAACCAGGGATCAAAAAAAAGATAAAATTTTTCTACCCTGCATTTAAACCATTTGGCAGTTATGTAATGCCCGAATTCGTGGAGGATAACGAGGATGGATAATGAAAGCAGCAGTTGTGCTGCCTGGTAGCCTACACTGGTCCAGTTTATTGCTAATAAGGTAATGTCCATTTATTAATTTGTATTTAAAGTTCAATATTGCTGAAAAAGTACAAGAGTGCGACGCCAATGAAGCTTAATAGAAGTACAAAAGCCGGGCTCAAAAAACTTTTACAGGTTTATCAATGAAGCGGCAAAATTACGGGCTTCGCCGTCGCTTTCAAAATATTCCTGAAGTGTTGGCTTTTCAATAAAGGTCACGTTTTCCATGGTTTTCTCTACCAGGGCAGTCATATCTAAAAAGCCAATACGGTTGCGCAGAAAGGCCCACACGGCAATTTCATTAGCGGCATTTAACACACAGGGCATATTACCGGCCTTGTTAAGTGCCTCCATGGCCAGGGCTAAATTTCTGAAAGTTTTAACATCGGGCTCTTCAAAACTTAAAGCAGGATATTTTCTGAAATTGAGGCGTGGAAAATCGTTCTTTATCCTTCCCGGAAAAGCCATGGCATATTGAATAGGCAGTTTCATATCGGGCAATCCCATCTGCGCTTTAATGCTGCCATCTTCAAACTGAACCATGCTATGAATTATGCTTTGCGGATGTATCACCACTTCGATCTGGTTGGGCCGCAAATTAAAAAGCCATTTAGCTTCTATCATCTCAAGCCCTTTATTCATCAGGGTTGCAGAGTCTACCGAAATTTTTGCCCCCATGCTCCAGTTAGGGTGTTGTAATGCATGATCCCTTTTTACATTAACAAGAAAGTTGGGTTTTTTACCCAGGAAAGGCCCACCGCTTGCAGTAAGAATAATTTTTTCAATGGGATTCCTTGATTCACCGATCAGGCATTGAAATATGGCAGAATGTTCGCTGTCAACCGGTATGATCGGCACCCTGTTCTCAACGGCTTTCTGCATCACGATATCGCCGGCAACAACGAGGGTTTCTTTATTGGCAAGCCCTACAGCTTTTCCTTTTTCTACCGCCTTTAAAGTGGGTTTTAACCCGGCAAAGCCTACAATACCAGCCAGCATCATGTCGTAGGTGTCAAATTCTGCCACTTCTTCTAATGCAGCTTCGCCGGCAAATACTTTTATATCGGTTGATGATAATGCTTCCTTGAGTTTTTGGTACCTGGCTTCATCTCCTATAACAACTGCATTGGGCCTGAATTCCAGCGCCTGGGTGATGAGTAGTTCATCGTTTGTCTGGGCGGTTAATATCTCCACTTCAAATAGTTCGGGATTGGCACGTATCACTTCCAGTGCCTGGGTACCGATTGAGCCTGTTGAACCAAATATAGCAATGCGTTTTTTCGTTGTCTGATCAGCCATTATTTCCTGAGAGTTATAGCAACAAATCTAACCTAATAATTGTTGCAACGCAATTTTCACTTTGTCAAAATCAAATTTTTGTATAATATTTTGCATCATTGACTGAATTTCATTGTTGCAAAGATTACCGATCGAACCTTCATGTGTATGAGTGGGTGAAGTTGAATGTGTAAAATTACCTGCCTCTATATCAACTCCCACTTTTTTGTAAGCATCCCTGAAAGGCATACCTTCCAATACCAGTTTATTTACTTCCTCAACACTGAACAGGAATTTATATTTTTCATCCTGTAGCAGGTCTTTTTTTATTTCAATATTGCTCAACATAAGGCCGGCCATCTGCAGGCAATCATTTATATTTTGAAAAGCCGGTATGATATGTTCCTTTATTAATTGCAGGTCACGATGATAGCCGGATGGCAAATTGGTTGTCATCAACATGATCTCATTGGGCAAAGCCTGTATGCGATTGCAATGAGAACGGATCAATTCAAATACATCAGGATTCTTTTTATGCGGCATGATGCTGCTGCCGGTTGTTAACTCATCCGGAAAAGAAATGAATGCAAAGTTTTGATTTAGGTATAAACAGGCATCCATACTTAACTTAGCCAACGTAGTTGCAATATTTGCCAGGGCTGATGCCACAATACGTTCTGTTTTTCCCCTGCCCATTTGTGCATATACTACATTGTAATTCAGGTTATCAAAACCCAACAGATCGGTTGTCATTTGCCTGTTGATGGGGAAAGATGAACCGTAGCCGGCTGCTGAACCCAATGGGTTTTTATTTACAATACGGTAGGCTGCTTCCAGGGTAATCAGATCATCAACCAAACCTTCGGCATAAGCACCAAACCACAAACCGAAAGATGAAGGCATGGCTAATTGAAGATGTGTATATCCCGGTAACAGGTCAGCTTTATGCTTTTCACTTTGTGCAATTAACAGATCGAATAGTGCTTTTGTGTTGGTAACAGTTTTTTCGATCTCAGATCTTAAGAATAATTTCAGATCAACCAAAACCTGATCATTCCTGCTTCTGGCACTGTGAATTTTTTTACCGGCATCCCCAAGCTTCTGTGTCAACAACAATTCAACCTGCGAGTGAATATCCTCTACCCCATCATCCAGTTTAAAATCATCAGCCAGGATCTGTTTATATATTTCTTTTAATGCTCCTTCCAATGATCCCAATTCAGTTTTTGTGATCAACCCAACAGACTCAAGCATTTTAATATGTGCCAAAGAACCCAACACATCAAACGGGGCAAGATGAATATCAAGCTCCCTGTCCTTACCCACAGTAAATTTTTCTACTTCCTGTAATGAGGTTTTATCTTTTTGCCAGAGTTTCTTACCCCCATCCCCTAAAGGGGAGTTTGAACTTTTAGTATCAGTCATTTCATTTTTCATTTAAGTGAAAGCTTTTCAAACTACCTGTTCTAATATTTTTATGTAAGTATTTATTCCTTCTTCAATCTCTGATAAAAAAATAAATTCATCTGCAGAATGGCTCCTGGCGCTGTCTCCGGGGCCGCATTTTAATACCGGCGCAGGTATTAAAGCAGCGTCAGATGTTGTGGGTGAACCATATATTTGCTTATCCAGTTTTAAACCTCCCAGAACAAGCGGGTGATCTTTCTCAATTTTTGAAGAACGCAAGCGCATGCTCCTTGGTTTTATTTCAGACTGGACATATTTCTTAATTGTTTCCAAGACTTCTTCATGACTGTAAGCATCAGTAACACGGATATCTACAATAAAACTACAAACCGCCGGCACTACATTATGTGCTTTGTTTTCTGTTTCAATTGATGTGACCGACATTTTAACTGGCCCCAATGTTTCAGATATTTTCGAAAATTGAAAATTTTGAAACCAATTGATATCCTGCATGGCTTTGTAAATAGCATTCTCTCCTTCTTCCCTTGCAGCATGGCCGGCTTTACCGGTTGCTATGCAATCCAGCACCAGCAAGCCTTTTTCTGCAATGGCCAAATTAGTAAGCGTTGGTTCACCAACAATGGTAAGATGTATTTTGGGTAATAAAGGCAAGATGCTTTCGATGCCATTCTTTCCACTGATCTCTTCTTCAGCAGTAGCAGCAATAACGATATTGTATTTCAGATCCTCAGCTTCATAAAAATGACAAAAAGCTGCGACCAGGCTTACCAGGCATCCGCCTGCATCATTGCTGCCTAAGCCATATAATTTTCCATCTTCTATAATTGGCGAGAATGGATCTTTACTGTACTGCGGATTTGGTTTTACAGTATCGTGATGTGAGTTAAGTAAGATCGTTGGTTTAGATGCATCAAAATGCTGATTAATGCACCAAATATTATTTAAATGCCTTTGAAAGGCGATGCTTTTATTTTGAAAGAAAGTTTCAATGATCTTCGCCGTATTTTCTTCTTCCTTGCTGAATGAAGGTGTGGCTACCAGTTTTTGTAACAGCTCAATTGCTTCCTGGTATGGTTTATTTTCGGTCATGATTTGATGAGTGTCCCCTTTGTATCGGCAGTTATATTTTGCAACAAGTCATCTGCATGCCCGATCAGTACTTCCTGTACACCGCTGTTGATGGCTGCAAAAGCATTGTCAATTTTTGGCAATATACCATCTGCCAGTTTTTTATCTTCCAGCAACTGTTGATATTTTTCTTTATTGATCAGCTGAATAACTGATGATTCATCGTCAATATTTTCCAGCACCCCTTTCTTTTCAAAACAATAGATCAACCTTACATCATATTGCTTTGACAATGCAACAGCCAGTGCTGAAGCAATGGTATCGGCATTGGTATTGAGGATCTGTCCCTGCCCATCATGTGTTAAAGGCGCAATCACCGGCACCATATTATTTTCCAGGAAAGCATACAGGTTATTTACTGCTACTTCTTCATTTTTTATATCTCCCACAAATCCATAATCAATTTCAGCAACAGGCCTTTTGTTAGCTGGAATAATATTAGCGTCGGCTCCGGTTAAACCAATGGCATTGCAATGTATGGATTGTAATGTGGCAACCAGTTTTTTATTGATCAATCCGCCATAAACCATCGTGACAAGATCAATGGTAGCTTCATCGGTGATACGCCTTCCGTTAATATAGTTTGGTGTTAATCCCATTTGCTTTCCGATGGTTGTTGCAATTTTACCGCCACCATGCACCAATATTTTTTTCCCACTAATTCCTGCAAATTGCTGCAGGAATAATTGCTGTGCAGTTGCATTGTCCAGTATATTTCCACCGATCTTTATGACAAACAGTTTTTCCATTAAATGGTCTTTAGTATTTCCGATAGAACAGCCTGTGCGGCCCAAACACGGTTACCGGCTTGTTGTGTAACCAGGCTGTTATTGCTGTCCAATATTTCATCACTCAATTCAACATTGCGACGAACCGGAAGGCAATGCATGACTTTAGCATCATTCGTTAAAGCCAGTTTTTGATTGGTAAGCATCCAGCCTGCATCATCAGTAATTATTTTTCCATAGTTTTTATACCTACTCCAGTTTTTTACATAAACGTAATCAGCATTTCTCAATGCTTCATCCTGGTTGGTAATAATGGTCGCATTCTTTGTAAATACTTCTTCCAGTTCATAGCCTTCAGGATGTGTTATTATAAGATCAGCTTCTTCCCAATTTCCGACCCACTGTGCAAAAGAGTTTGCCACACATTGTGGTAATGCCTTTACATGTGGAGCCCAGGTTAAAACAACTTTGGGTTTGCCCCCTTCGCCCCCTGAAGGGGGAACTGAGAACCTGTGTTCACAAATAGTAATTATATCGGCAAGTGATTGCAACGGATGCAAGGTGGCACTCTCGAGACTAACAATGGGTACACCGGCATATTTAATGAATTGGCTTATCACTGTTTCGGCGTAGTCTTCTTCCCTGTTTTGCAAGGATGGGAAAGTACGTACACACAAAATATCAAAATATTGCCCAAGCACCGGTGCTGCATCTTTGATATGCTCTACAGTTGTTCCGTTCATGATAGCACCTTCTGCAAATTCAAGTGCCCAGCCTTCCTTATCAACATTAAAAACGATCGCTTCCATACCGAGGTTGGCGGCCGCAACCTGTGTACTCAACCGGGTACGCAGAGAAGGATTCAAAAACAATAAACCAATTCTTTTTCCTATTCCCAATCCTTTATCTGCAAGTGGGTTTGCTTTATACCTTAATGCCTGCTCAACCAGTACATTAATATCTTTAGCATCATTAACAGAGATAAAATTCAGCACCTTTGATTTTATTTAAATGAATAATTATAACCAGGTCAGACGAGGGCGTCAGACCTGGTTCAATTCGGTTTTAATTGCCTGTAAAAAAATATCAGCTTCGGTTTTGGTAATGTTCAATGCCGGTAAAAGCCTGATCACATTAGGTTTGGCTTCTCCGGTAAATATTTTATGTTTGAACAGAAGATTCTTTTTTACCATGTTCAGTTCTTCCGGTAAGTCAATGCCTATCATCAACCCTCTTCCTCTAACCTCTTTTATCTTCGGCAGTTTTTTTAATTCTTCGATCAGATATTCTCCTACAGCTTTTGCATTATTTAGTAGATCTTCCTTTTCAATTACTTCCAGCACAGCCAAAGCAGCTGCACATGCCAGGTGATTGCCGCCAAAAGTTGTACCTAACATAAAATGCTTGGGCTGAATTTTTGGAGCGATAGAAATAGCGCCGATCGGAAATCCATTCCCCATACCCTTTGCCATACTATATATATCTGCATCCACGCCGGCAAAATCATGTGAATAGAATTTACCGGTTCTGCCATAACCACATTGAACCGAGTCGGCAATAAATACAGCATTATTTTCGTCACAAAGGCTTCTTATTTTTTGCAGGAAAGAATCATTTGCTATATTAATGCCACCAACTCCTTGTATACCTTCAATAATAACAGATGAAATATCATTTTGCTTGAAAGCTTCTTCCAAAGCTGCTTCATCATTAAAAGGGAGAAAGGTCACATTATCTGTTTCATTGACCGGTGCAACAATATTCGGATTGTCCGTTGCAGCTACCGCCAAAGAAGTTCTGCCATGAAATGCTTTTTTAAAAGCGATGACCTTTTTTCTTCCATTATAGAACGAAGCCAGCTTCAATGCATTCTCATTTGCCTCAGCTCCGGAGTTACATAAAAACAACTGGTAATCTTCTTTACCCGATATCTTACCCAATTTCTCTGCCAGTTCAACCTGTAAAGGAATTTTTATTGAATTAGAATAGAAGCCAACTTTATGCAACTGGTCTTCTATCCGCTTTACATAATGCGGATGTGTATGCCCAATTGAAATAACTGCATGGCCCCCATAAAGGTCAAGATATTTTTCTCCTTTATCATCCCACACATAAGAACCTTCCGCTTTTTCAATGCAGATATCGTTCAACGGATATACATCAAATAATTTCATTTTACTTTTTTTACCGCAGAGGCGCTGAGTCGCAGAGAATTAAAGTAACGAACTCTGCGCCTTTGCGCCTCAGCGGTTATTTTAAAAATAATTTGCTTTAAGTTTCAGTCCTGCCGTTTCTTTGAGCCCAAACATCAAATTCATATTTTGCACGGCCTGGCCACTGGCTCCTTTTAATAAATTATCAATGGCAGAATGAACCACCAGGTTGCTACCAATCTTCTCCAGCTGAATAAAGCATTTATTGGTATTTACTACCTGCTTTAAAAAGACCGGTTCTTCACTCAGCACAACAAAAAGATGTGCTGCATAATATTTTTTATACAATGCCGAAATATCTTTTAATTCCAGATCGCATTTTATTTGTGAGCTGATAAAGATGCCCCTTGTAAAATCACCACGCCAGGGAATAAAATTAAGTTCAACATCTGCTGAAGGATTTAATTGTAACATGGACTGTCCAATTTCTTTAAGGTGCTGGTGCGATAAGGTTTTATAAGCCTGTATATTATTGGCCCGCCAGCTGAAATGAGATGTTTCGCTCAATCCCTGGCCGGCACCGGTTGAACCGGTTATGCCTGTTGTATGAATTTCTTTTAGCAAACTCGCTTTTGCCAGCGGCAATAAACCCAATTGAATTGCGGTAGCAAAACAACCCGGGTTAGCAATGTTCTTTGCTTTTTTGATCTGTGTTTTATTTAACTCGGGCAACCCGTAAACAAATTTTCTTTTATTCACCGATTCTCCTAACCTGAAATCCTGGCTGAGGTCAATGACTTTTATCCTCTCATCGATTTTATTTTCTGATAAGAATTTTATTGCATCCCCATGCCCAACACACAAGAACAATACATCAATTTTCTGACTTAATGTTGAAGCAAATTTTATATCAGTATCGCCCTGCAGATCTTTATGCACTTCATACAAAAAATGGCCTGCATTACTTTTGCTGTGCACAAAAATTATTTCAGCAGCCGGGTGATTCAGTAATATCCTGATCAACTCACCGCCGGTATAACCGGCACCACCCACAATACCAACTTTAATCTTTGTTGCCATCTGCTGTTTGTTTTACTGCATTATAGATCATGGTCTGGTTACCAAATATTTTTGAAAAGCCTCTTACATCTTCGCCCGTCCAGCCGGTATTCATTTCACCATACTTACCAAATTTGCTGCTCATCAGGTCGTAGTTTGATTCGATACCTGTTATTTGAAAACGATAAGGTGCCAGGTCAACAAAAACTTTACCGGTAACATTTTCCTGCGAATTTTGAAAGAAGGATTCAATATCTCTCATCACCGGGTCCAGTATCTGTCCTTCATGTAACCAATTACCATAAAACAAAGCAAGCTGGTCTTTCCAGTTCAGCTGCCATTTGGTAAGTACATGTTTTTCCAATGCATGGTGTGCTTTTAAAATTACCATCGGTGCTGCAGCTTCAAAACCAACACGGCCTTTAATGCCTATGATCGTATCACCAACATGTATATCCCTGCCAATGCCAAAAGGGCCGGCAATAGTTTGTAAATGCTGAATAGCTTCTGTTGGATGAGAAAATTGTTTTCCATCAATACCGATCAATTCTCCTTTTACAAATTCCAGTTCAACAGACTTGCTTCCTGTTTCAGTTACCTGTGTAGGCCATGCTTCTTCAGGCAACATGCCTTTGCTGTTCAGCGTTTCTTTACCTCCCACACTGGTACCCCACAAACCTTTATTAATTGAGTACATCGATTTTTCAAAGTTCATTTCAACACCTTTGCTTTTTAAATAAGCGATCTCTTCTTCACGGCTTAATTTCTGGTCACGAATTGGTGTACAGATCTCAACACCTGGAATAAGGATATTAAAGATCATATCAAACCTTACCTGGTCGTTACCTGCACCGGTACTTCCATGAGCAACAATATCAGCATTCAAATGCTGCACATGTTCTGCAATAAAAACTGCCTGGCTTAATCTTTCAGCACTAACACTTAACGGGTAAGTATTGTTCTTAAGCACATTTCCAAAAACCAGGAACTTGATTATTTTATCGTAATAACTTTTTATCGCATTTACAGTTGTGTGCGATTTTACACCCAACTTATATGCATGTGCTTCTATCTTTTTCAATTCATCATTACTAAAACCACCGGTATTTACAATTACCGAATGCACTTCATATCCTTTTTCTTCTGTAAGATATTTTACACAATAAGTTGTATCCAAACCTCCACTAAAACCCAGGACAACTTTCTTACTCATATTCATCAGTTTAAAAAATTAAAAAAATAACGTAGCAATGATTTTGAACTTCCACCTCCTTCTTTCTTTTGCAGGAACTTAAGCATCCTGCTTTGTTTCAGACGCATAAATCTTTCGTACAGCTTTGAATGTTGTTTAAATTCCTGTTTTGTTTCTTCAGGTGTATAATGATCAGCAGGATCAAAAAGCATCGCCGTACACATACAATTCTTTCTTTCCTTGCTCATGAGTATATCGTAATTGACACAACTTTTACAGCCTGCCCAAAACTGTTCGTCATTGGTGAGTTCAGAATAAGTTACCGGCTCATAACCCAGGTCGGAGTTTATTTTCATTACTGCCAGGCCGGTTGTCAAACCGAATATTTTTGACTCAGGATATTTCTCCCGGCTCAGTTCAAATATTCTTTGCTTGATAGCTTTTGCTACGCCTGTTTTACGGTATGCAGGAGAAACGATCAACCCGCTGTTGGCAACAAATTTATTATGCTCCCAAACTTCTATATAACAAAAGCCAACCCAATCACCATCGGTTGTTACCGCAATTACCGCTTTGCCTTCCTGCATTTTCTGCTCGATATATTCAGGAGAACGCTTGGCGATGCCTGTACCACGTGCCTTGGCCGAAGCAGCCATTTCATCGGTGATGGTTGTTGCGTAGTGTGAATCGGCTGCTGTAGCAACCCTGATTATTATATTACTGTTTTCCAATTTAAAAAATTGAAAGAATGATTAAATGATGTTAGAAGAAATGATCGGAGATTTTTTCACTGACAGGGGCAGGTTTTAGCTACTCGTCCTATCAGCATCCACGTCGGGATCTGGGTATAAATACAAACAGGTTCTCCCTGGTATACAATATACCCCTGGCGGGAGAATTTGTATCAGAGATATGTAATTTGTTCCTGTTCATTATTTGATCAATGTGTTTGTGAGCACAAAAGTAATTCATTTTAAAAACAATAGACAAAAAAATATTGGTAAAGTTTAATTCACAAACTTCTCCAACTCCTCTGCGATCTTCCTGTCGTTACTCAGACGTGGCACTTTATTTTGTCCACCAAGCTTACCGATACTCTTCATGTAATCAATAAACCCATTCTTCTTTACCGGTGAAATTTTTAACTGCTGTAAAATATTGCCGCCGACAAGATCATCGTAATAAACATTCTTCTTACGCAGGTTATCATCTACTTTTTTTGAGAAGGCTTTCATATCGGCAGGTGTATTTTCAAATTCGATGAACCACTCATGGTAACTTTTGCCTGCGTCGGTTGAAATTTTTGGTGCCACTGTAAATTCAGTGATGGGGATATTTTCTTCGGCTGCAGCCTGCAATAAAGCAGCTTCCACCTCTTCGCTGATAACATGCTCGCCAAAAGCAGAAATAAAATGTTTCGTACGACCGGTAACAACAAGCCGGTAAGGGTTGGTTGAAACGAACTTTATTGTATCCCCAATATTGTATCCCCACAAACCTGCATTACTGTTTATGATCAACGCATAGTTCTCGCCCACTTTCACATCTTTTAAAGTTAACCTGGTCGGGTTTTCATTAAAAATTTCTCCTGCAGGAACAAACTCAAAAAATATTCCGCTGTTTGTATTCAGTAATAAGCCTTCTTCTTTTTGTGAATCCTGGAAAGCAAAAAAACCTTCGCTTGCAGGAAACAATTCTATGCAATCAATTTTACGCCCGATGCTTTCAAAAAGTTTTGCTTTGTATGGTTCAAAGTTTACACCACCCTGTACCATGAGGTTAAAATTAGGAAACAACTCTCCTACTTTTTTTCCACTCTTTTCGGTCAGCCTGTCAAAGTACATCTGCATCCATGGCGGAATGCCACTGATGAGTGTCATGTTCTGGTTGATAGTTTCTTCCACGATCTTATCCAGTTTCTCTTCCCACTCATCAATACAATTGGTTGTATAAGATGGCAATTGGTTTGCCCGTAAATATTTCGGTACATGATGGTTAACAATTCCGCTTAATCTTCCTGTTGGTATACCTCCCACTCTTTCCAATTCTGGTGATCCGCTCAGGAAGATCAGTTTACCATCTGCAAATTTTGTGTTACCTGTTTCTGCCATATAACAAAGCAGGGCATTGCGGGCTGTATTGATATGGTTGGGAATAGAATCTTTTGTTATTGGAATGTATTTTACTCCACTGGTAGTACCGCTTGTTTTAGACAAGTAGATTGGCTGGCCTTTCCACAATACATTGTGTGTGCCCTGTTTTATTTTTTCGATGTAAGGTTTAAAAGCTTCGTAGTCCCTGAGTGGTACCTGCTTTACAAAATCTTCATAAGATTTGATAGCAGCAAAATCATGATCCTTTCCAAATACAGTTTTTACTCCAACTTTAATCAGCTGATTGAAGATCGCCTGCTGATCTGCTTCAGCAGTTTCCATCCCTTTTTTTATCTGCTTGTATATGTAGCCGGCAAAGGGTTTTGCCAATATCGATTTTATCTTCATTACACCTTTATTCGATCAGTAACAGAACAAATTTAAGTTGTTTTTTTGTTTGAAAAATGTAAAGATTTATGAGCGGAAAGTTATACCAAACTGAATTTCAGTCAAAGCTGATGCCGCAAGGCTGAAATTCAAGCCAGGGCTTGTTGCGTTGGCGTTTGGTAAATACCGGTTGGATTAACTACCACAATCCAATCGATATCATTTACAATCGCATTTCCATTCGGTATCCAGGTCTATTACTGTTACCACAACCAACCCATCATCTTTGGGAGCAAAAACAATACGCACATGCTGTTTATCATGGGTAAACCCCTCTACCGGGTAGGTTTTGCCCCTTTTATCATTCTGGATCTTTTTATGATTGATGGTACCGTTTTTTAAGATCTCCTTCACTTCCGATTCATCAATTTTTCTGCAATCCATCCTGCATTTGGCATGTTTGCTGAAAATGATATGGGTAGCATTGCGGTCAAAGCCCTCAACCTCTTCTGTCTTTTCCTCCTGTGGTAAAACGGCTGGTACAGTAATTCTTTCAGTTACCTGTTCAGTTTCGGGTTTATTAGCCCTGTTTCCCCGTTGATTTTTCTTTATAAGATAGAACGATAAAGCAGCGGCGATCAATAACAGATATGGCAGATATTTTTTAAGCATGGTACAAGTTAAACCGGTTTTTACAGAAATCTGCGTTAATCCTTTCAATCAGCGCTATCTGCGTTCCATTTTCGTTAATTTTGCATCAATGAACAAAACAGTAGCATTACACACACTGGGCTGCAAGCTTAATTTTTCTGAAACTTCCTCTATTGGAAGGTTACTGGAGAATGATGGTTTTGAAAAAAGAGATTTTAACGAAGTGGCTGATGTGTATGTGATAAATACCTGTTCAGTAACCGATAATGCTGATAAAGAATGCAGGATGCTGGTTCGCCGTATTCAGCGTAAAGCGCCTGAAGCCATGGTTGTAATTACAGGATGTTATGCCCAATTAAAACCAAAAGAAATTGCAGCCATCCCCGGGGTTGACCTGGTGCTGGGTGCTGCAGAAAAATTCAATATTGCAGCGCATTTAAAAGAAGTGACCAAGGGCGATAGTGCCAAGATCTGTAGTTGCGATATTGAAGACGTGAATGAATTTACCGCTTCGCATTCTATCAATGACCGCACACGCATTTTTTTAAAAGTACAGGATGGTTGCGATTATAACTGTTCTTTTTGTACCATTCCTTTAGCAAGAGGCAAAAGCCGGAGTGACAGTATCAACAATGTGATTGCCAATGTAGAAGCAATTGCAGCGCAGGGTGCAAAGGAAATTGTGTTGACCGGAATTAACCTGGGCGATTTTGGCAAAGGCTTTACCGGCGGCAAAAAGAATGAAGAGAATTTCTTTGAACTTATAAAAGAACTGGATGAGGTTGATGGTATTGAACGTTACCGTATTTCTTCAATTGAGCCTAACCTGCTCAACAACGAGATCATTGAATTTGTAAGTAACAGCAAGAAATTCATGCCTCATTTTCATATACCATTGCAAAGCGGTAATGATAAAATATTGGGCCTGATGAGGCGTCGTTACAAAAGGGATCTGTATACTGAAAGGATTGGTTTGATAAAGACCATGATGCCACATTGTTGTATTGGTGTGGATGTGATAGTAGGTTTTCCCGGTGAAACTGATGAAGATTTCCAGGAAACATTTAATTTTTTGCACCAGCTGGACATATCTTACCTGCATGTATTTACTTATTCTGAAAGAACTAATACATTGGCTGCAGAAATGAAGCCGATTGTGCCTGTTAGCATAAGAAACGAAAGGAATAAGTCGTTAAGAAATCTGAGTTACCAGAAAATGCAATACTTTACCAATGCCCATATCGGGCAGACACGTAAAGTTTTGTTTGAAACAAAGAATAAGAATGGTATGATGGAAGGTTATACCGATAATTATATTAAAATAACAACACCCTTTAACGAAATATGGGAGAACAATATCGTAGAATGGAAAATATAAACCACGATCACTTAAATAAGTACCAGGTTACCGTGCATTTTGAGATGGATGACGAATTTATGACCTATGTACCTCCGCACAGGGTTTACATAAACAGCCTGATCGAAAAAAATATACTGGATTATTACACGGTAAGTATGGAAAGCCAGAAAAGCTGGATGGTATTTAATGCTGTCAGTAAGATAGAAGTTGAAGAATACCTGAGCAAATCACCTTTGTATAAATACTGGACCATTGAGATCGATGAATTATTTGTGTATGACGGGCAATCTTACAGGTTGCCGGCGGTACAATTAAACTAATTTTCAAAAATATTTTGTAGAAAATATTTTACCCTTATCTTTGCCATCCCAAAATAAAAAGGGAGCATAGCTCAGTTGGTTTAGAGCATCTGCCTTACAAGCAGAGGGTCCGCGGTTCGAACCCGTGTGCTCCCACAGAAAAAAAGGGTTTCAATTTATTGAAACCCTTTTTTATTTTTACTACTTTAGCCGCTTTCAGTTTCGTGAAATTTTACGTCTACATATTATATTCTTCTTTTAAAAACAAGTATTACATAGGTTTTACAGGAGATGATCTTGCTGAAAGGATACGAAAACACAATTCCAATCATAAAGGTTTTACCGGAAACATAGGAGACTGGAAAATAGTTTATCAGGAAGAATTTCAAACTAAACTTGAAGCTATGAAAAGAGAAAAAGAAATCAAAGGCTGGAAAAGCAGGAAAATGATTGAGAAGCTCATTGGTTTAGAACATCCCGATTTATAATCGGGAGGGTCCGCGGTTCGAACCCGTGTGCTCCCACAAAAAACCTCACATTTCTGTGAGGTTTTTTTTATACCTAAAATTGATCAAATCACTTTATTCTTGCTATATATACCTGCAACGACTTTTCAATAATTTTATAATCCAAGGCTGCTTTTTCTACCAGGTATTTCAGTTCGTCATTGATCAGCCCCTTTTTTCCCATAGTTTCAATCTCTGAAAGTAAGCCAGCCAAACCCTCAGCCTGTATAACACTGGTACCTCCTTTAAGCTTATGTGCTTTTTTGCACAGATTTTCTACCCTGCCCTGTTCCATCTCATACTTCATTTCTTTAAAATCGCCGGATGCTTCAGATAAGAAAATAGTCAGAATTTCAAGCAGGTAGTCAGTATCATCCATTTCTTCCAGCATGCTGAGATCATAGAGATTTGCAGTGGCAGAAAGTGAAATAGTTTGTGCGTGTGTAAGATAATTTTCCATAGTTATTGTTTTTCCCGTTTAAATATTTTTATCAGGCAAGTATTGTAGCCTTTTCATGTAATGCATTTTGTTTCACAACATCCGACCATTTGGCAAGCATGTTCACTAACTCTTCCAGCTTTACAGGCTTACTTAAAAAGTCATTCATACCGGCTTTCAGGCATTCGTCTTTGTCTTCCTTCATGGCATTGGCTGTCATGGCAATAATGATGGGTTGTATCTCCATACCCTGCCTGATGATCCTGGTAGCTTCCAATCCGTCTATTTCAGGCATTTGCACATCCATTAATATTACATCGTATGGTTGCTGACTGACCATTTCAATGGCTACTTTACCGTTCTCTGCCAACGCTGCATCAAATCCCAGTTTGCTTAATATTTTAAGCGTTAATTTCTGGTTCACTAAATTATCTTCAGCCACCAGTATATTCAACGGATGCTCTTTTGCAAAATCAACAGAAAGTTTTTGTTGAACCTGCTGTACTTCAGGTGTATGCTTTCCTTTACCCCGCAGTTCATTAATAATAAGTTTGCATAGCATTTCCTGCTTGATAGGTTTGGTCAATATCGATTTGAATAAGCCGGCGTATTGTTTATTTCTCTCATCACCTACCGAACTCAATAAGATAATAGGTAACTCAGCATATAGCTTTTGTATATTTTGTGCCAGTTCGCAACCATCCATGTCGGGCATTTGCATATCGGTTAATACCAGGTCAAACTGCCCACCAGCGTCCAGTATTTCAAGTGCTTCAGCTCCACTGCTGGCCAATGTTGGTACCAATTTCCATATCTCCAGTTGGTTTTTAAGTATGCATCGGTTGGTTAAATTATCATCAACCACCAGTATTTGTTTTCCTTCAATACCGGATATATAATTGGTTACATAAGTGCGTACCGATTGCGAACTTGCCGCCGACTTCATAGTGAAACTAAATGTCGTACCTACCTTCTCAACACTTTCCACATCGATCTTTCCGCCCATGAGACCGATCAGTTTTTCGCAGATGATAAGCCCCAGGCCAGTGCCGCCATATTTACGGCTGGTAGAAGAATCTACCTGTGAGAAAGCCTTGAACAATCTTTCCATTTTATCTGCAGGAATACCAATACCGGTATCACGTACTTCAAATTGTAATTCTATCTTTCCATCTTTATCTGCTTTAAGCAAATGAACTCCCAAAAATATTTCTCCCTGCTCGGTAAACTTAATGGCATTGCTTACGAGGTTTACCAATACCTGGCGAAGCCTTAAACTATCGCCGATGATCTGGGCTGGCACATTGTGGTCTATTTCATATACCAGGTCAATTCCTATTTTGCCGGCCTGTCCTGCAAATACATCCAGCACTTCTTCAATGCAGGTCCGCAGGTCAAAGTCACGGTCTTCCAGTTCCATATTACCTGATTCTATTTTAGAAAAATCAAGTATATCATTAATAACGGTCAGCAATGCTTCGCCGCAGGTAGTAATGGTTTTTGCATATTCCCGCTGCTCAGGCGTAAGCTTTGTTTCATTTAAAAGAGAAGCCATACCAATTACACCATTCATCGGCGTACGTATCTCATGGCTCATAGTCGCAAGAAAAACACTTTTTGCTTTATTGGCTTCATCAGCTTCAAACCTTGCCTGTTCAGCTTTTTTATATGCTACCTGCAATGCTTCTTCATTTAATACCCTTTCTTTGTTTATCTGTGCTTCTTTTTCCAGCCTTCCCATTTCACGTGTTTGCTCTACCTGTATCTTACTGTATTTTTTTAACAGGTATGCCCATAATCCGCAGGTAAAGAATATAACAGCTGCAAGAAAAATATGTATGATGAAAGTGCTTAATTGCAATCCTTCAAGTTCTGTAAAATAAACGCCTTCAACACCCATGTTTTGCAGGTAACCCAATCCTGCATGATGGATAAGCACAAAGACCAGCAAAGGTATCTGCAGTTTCCAGTTTTGATAAGTGATGAGGATAGCGCTTGCTATAAATGCAACAAAATGCATTTCAAAGAGTCCATGCATTTGATAAATTCCCTGCGCCATAAAAATGCCAAGTACTATGCTTAAAACATATTGATACAGGTTTGAGTCCGGCATGTTTGCCTTTACATAGTAATAGGCAAAAAGCGAAAATCCACCTACGCCAAAAGCTATCAGCCAGGTATCATAAAATGGTGCCAGGATTAATCCGCAAATAAAAAAACTGATAAGAAAATAGTCCATCAGTTTGTCTGATCTTTCTTTTACCTGGAGTGCGAATGAAGCAGCCTTTTTGTCTTTGGTTGTTATGGAATTTTCCATCTTGGGTATTTTTAGGATTTATTGAATTTTATTTTTTACAACCATCAGGTAAAGAACAACCATAGGCTGCAAGTGCAAAATGATTGAAAGCAGGCTGGCGCCTGTTTGCCAGTAAAGAATCAATGGCTATCTGTGCATAATTACTTTTCTTTTCACTGCAATAACGGCTCTTGTTATAATTACCCCTGTAATAAAGCGCCTGGTCGGTATTGATCAAAACAGCCTGTGGCGTTGAATATACCCCGCAGGCTGCAGCTATTGAACTATCAAATAAAACCGGAATTGTAAGCCCGTATTTTTTACTGATGCTTTCTGGAGTATAGTCTTTATCTGCAGTCAGGACCACTACAGCAAAATTTATTTTATCTCCGTAAGTTGCTATCAGTTCTTTAACGTGTGGCATATTAAAACGTGAACAGGGACAATCGGGATTAAAAAAATGTAAGAAGACCGGTTCCTTTTTTTGTGGGTTGAATTTGGCTGTTATATCTATATGCTCTCCTTTATTTACTGCATGGTATTGATCAGGAACAGGCGTAGGCAAACTATATTTCCATTCGCTATGCCAGAATAAATAGCCGATAAAAAAAAAAGATATTAATAATACAACTATGGCTAATGGCTTTCGTAATTTTCCCGGCATTGTCTGAATTTATAGAATGTATAAGTAGGATTTCTTCGATAAAAACGTTTTTAAAGCCTGCATAGTGTTAGATAAAGAACTAAAAAGCCTGTAGAAATTTTACTACTAATTTCATGTGAGTCAAAATTCATACATAACTGTACAATTTATCTGTTAACATTTCAGTTCATAATAAATGGCTGGTTAAAAAACATAATAGTCAAAAACAGCTGGTTCACTTAGTTCAAGTCCAAATTCATGAAAACTACTTTACCGGAAAAGATCGACATTTTCCTTACTGTAAATCCGCAGGCGATAGAAGAACATTTTAATAAAAATGATCCCTCACCTTATTACAAGAGGCAACTTAGCCACGAGTTTGAAGAATATATTAACCGCATTAAAAGCCCGGCCAGGAGGGCAACCGTTATCCAATACAAAATTAACTGCACCAGCGAAGATGACCGGCAATACACCGAGCCATTGATGTATGCCATTAAGCGGCATTACTCCAGTATAATGCTGGCCAAGCAGGGCGAGTTTGAAAGATTTAAGCGCCGCAATTATATTGTTCTTTTTATCGGGCTTGGTATTATTTTATTATCACACATTTTTATACCCATGCTCCTAAAGGATGAGGGGGGTATAGAATCAGCCATACTAATGGGTATTGATATTTTTAGCTGGGTAATGATGTGGCAGCCGATAGACAACCTGCTTTTTCACTGGAACAAACACCTGAAAGATATAAGTACAGTAAAAAAACTAACAGAGGCCCCGGTAGTTTATACCGAAGACTCACAATAAGAAAACATAGCAAGGAAAACTATTAAAATTAATTAAATCAACAGCTTTATATGGAATCAGCAGCAAATTTTTTACTAACTGGATATATGCCGCTCTTTATAATATCAACTTTCAGCACCTGGATCTTAATATTGGTAATCATTGTTATGATATGTATGCTGTATGGTTTTTACAGATCACGTATTACCAGCTACAACAATAAAATAACAGCCATGAGCCTGCAAATAACAGATATGCAGCAGCACCTGGATTATGCCAGCCGTGAAGAAACCAAGGCCCGTACCGATGCAAAAAGATCAGCTGCAGCAAGAGACAAGCTGCTTACTTCGCTGAGCCATGAGATACGTACACCAATGAACGGCATATTGGGTATGACGATACTATTGGAAGAAACAAACCTGAACCCGGAACAAAGGGATTACATCGATACCATCATCAGCTCGGGAAAAATATTGTTGAACAAAGTAGATGAAGTAATGGCAAACGATATGCTGGAGCAATCTAAAATAGACCGCACCATCAATACTGCCCAGCAAAAAAATACCGACCTGCGCAATTGTGTGGAAGAAGTGATGGATACGTTTGCAGTAAGGGCATCAGAGCAAAGGACAGAATTGCTGTACCTGATAGATGCGGATGTACCGGCACAGGTATTAACTGATACCGGGCGACTGCAAAAAATACTGACCAACCTCGTAGAAAATGTGATGAAAGATAACCAAAAGCAGGTATTTATTGGTATACACATCATCAGGCATAACAGCGTTGAAATACCACCTGCATTGGGTTTCACCATTGCAGAAAAACCATTGGGCAATACAGCTGCCATCGCCATGTTGCTTGATACGGGCAAAGTAATGACAGAAAGGAGTGCTGAAGAAGAACTGGAAGACCAAAGGCTCGGGTTGACCATAAGCAAAAAACTGGTAGAAGAAATGAATGGTGGAATAAAAGCAATTGCAGACAGCAGCGCCGGTTTTATTTTCAGCATCCCATTAAATGTTGTTGCTTCAAATAAAGTTGCAAAGCCTGATTTTAATTTAAAGGACTTTGAAAGTAAACAGGTATTGATCGTAAACAACAATGTGACAGCTGCTGCTATTTTAAAAACTGAACTACAGTTATGGAAACTTGAAGCGATCGTTGTGGATAACGCTGAACAGGCTTTACAAATAACAGCCGAACAAAATTTCAACCTGGTAATTACAGAAATGAACCTGCCGGGAATGAACGGTATACAATTGGCAGCCCGTATGAAAGATACATTCCCTGATCTGCCATTCATATTACTGAATGCTTTGAATGACGATCGCTATAAGGAATATGAAAAGCTTGCAGGTGAAATGACTGTATTGAGCAAACCGCTTAAACAACATCGTCTTTTTGATCATATCCTCAGCATATTCCGTGATAAGAAAACCGGGCAGATGCAGGATATGTCGGTAAAAAAATTATCAGCAGATTTTGCAAAGCAATACCCATTGAACATTTTAGTGGCAGAAGATAATCCTGTAAACCAGAAATGGGCTACAAAGATCTTAAGCAAACTGGGTTACACAGTAGATATTGCCGACAATGGCCATATAGCGCTGGACATGGTTAGCAATACAACTTACGACCTGATATTGATGGATGTACAAATGCCCGAAATGGATGGACTGGAAGCTACAAAAATGATACGGGTATGCCTGAATAAACAACCGGTGATCATTGCCATGACAGCAAACGTAATGCATGGCGACCGCATGGCTTGCATGCAGGCCGGCATGGATGATTACATCAGCAAGCCTGTACAATTGGGCGAACTGGTGAACATGCTGGAAAAATGGGCATTGGTGATCACAGAAAAAAAGTTTGCATTGCAGAATGCAAGTTAATCTGCAGCGTATAAAATTTTTGAACCACATAGTCACAATAGAAAACATAGAAAATCACATAGCATGATCTATGTGGTTTTCTATGTTCACTAAATCCTATGTGGTTTAACCCAATTTTGCTTTAGTTGAAAATTCGTCCTATTTTTGTAAAGCAATGACAACACTCACAAATACAAAATACCAGGAAGATACAGACACACTTACTGTAACTGATTCTTACTGTAGCCTCATCGTTTGGAATGATGAGGTGAATACATTTGAATGGGTGATCGAGACCCTGATAGATGTTTGCGGCCATTCATCAGAACAGGCCGAGCAATGCGCCGTAATTATTGATTCAAAAGGCAAATACGCAGTAAAACAAGGTAGTTACGATATTTTAAAACCTCAATGCGATGCCATCACCGAAAGAGGCATCAATGCTACCATTGAAGTGATCGCCAATTAATTCCCATGTTCCTGCTTACCAAAGAATTATTTTTTCCGCCGGTTGATATGGCTGATGAAGAAGGTTTATTGGCAATTGGAGGTGATCTGGGTACAGAACGGCTGTTACTTGCTTATCGTAGCGGCATTTTTCCATGGTATAATGAAGATGAGCCCATTTGCTGGTGGAGCCCCGATCCACGTTTTGTCTTATATCCTGCCGAACTGAAAGTAACTAAAAGCATGAAAACGATTTTACAAAACGGCAAGTACAGGTTTACTATCAACAGGGCATTTGACCAGGTGATCCAAAATTGTAAAACTGTTCCAAGAGAGGGACAGGATGGGACATGGATATCCCCGGCCATGCAAAAAGCTTATATTACTTTACATGAACTTGGTTATGCATACAGTGCGGAGGCCTGGCAAGATGGCGAACTGGTTGGTGGCTTGTATGGCATCAGGATGGGTAATATATTTTTTGGTGAGAGTATGTTCAGTTTAAAACCCAATGCCAGCAAATTTGCTTTTATCAATTATGTGTATCAGCTGCAAAAAGAAGATGTCCAATTGATAGATTGCCAGCTGCACACCAACCACCTGGAAAGCCTTGGAGCCAGGATGATCGCCAGGGAACTTTTTATCGAAATACTTGCTGCAAATACAGGGAAATAAATTCCGTATTTTTGCCTATATTTTTAAAAAACGAACTATGCTATTTGAATTTACCGAAGAACAGTTAATGATAAAACAGGCTGCAAAGGATTTTGCAGTAAATGAATGCCTTCCCGGCGTTATTGAAAGAGATGAATTGCAGCGTTTTCCAAAAGAACAGATCGAAAAATTAGCCGACCTCGGGTTTATGGGCATGATGGTAAAGCCTGAATATGGTGGAAGTGGAATGGATACGGTGAGCTATGTTTTGGCCATGGAAGAGATCAGTAAGATAGATGCCAGCGTGAGTGTTTGTGTGAGTGTAAACAACAGCCTGGTTTGTTATGGCCTGCAGGAATATGCAACCGAAGAACAAAAACAAAAATATTTAACCCCACTTGCGAAAGGAAAAAAAGATGGTGAGTTGTACATTGGCGCTTTTTTACTCAGTGAGCCCGAAGCCGGCAGCGATGCTACATCGCAACGTACAACAGCCGAAGATAAAGGCGACCATTATTTGCTGAACGGAACCAAGAACTGGATCACCAATGGCAACAGCGCCAGTGTGTATTTGGTGATCGCACAAACCGATGTAAGCAAAGGCAGCCGTGGTATCAATGCTTTTATTGTTGAAAAAAGCTGGGCAGGTGTTGAAGTGGGCGCCAAAGAAAATAAACTAGGTATAAGAGGAAGTGATACCCACAGCATTTTATTTACCGATGTGAAAGTGCCAAAAGAAAACCGCATTGGTGAAGATGGTTTTGGTTTTAAATTCGCTATGAAGACATTGGCTGGTGGCCGTATTGGCATTGCATCGCAGGCATTGGGCATTGCTGCCGGGGCCTATGAACTCTCACTTGCTTACAGCAAACAACGCAAAGCATTTGGTACCGAGATCATGAACCACCAGATCATCCAGTTCAAACTGGCCGATATGGCAACAAGAATTGAAGCTGCCCGTTTGCTTTGCTTAAAAGCTGCCTGGGAAAAAGACAATAAAATTGATTACACTTTAAGCAGCAGCATGGCAAAAGTATTCAGCAGCGAAACCGCCATGTGGACCGCCACCGAAGCCGTACAGATTCATGGCGGTTATGGTTTTGTAAAAGAATATCATGTAGAGCGCATGATGAGGGATGCTAAGATCACACAGATATATGAAGGAACAAGTGAAGTACAAAGGATCGTGATCAGCAGGATGATATTGAAATAATAAAAGTCGATTGTCAATAGTTAATAGTCCATAGAAGAGTATGCTGCTATGGACTATTTTTATTTACAAAGAATTAATTCTAATTTAAATTATGCCATTTAAGTTCGAATCACTCAATATTTGGAATAAAGCTCTCGAGCTTTCTGTTCAGGTAGATGGACTTGCTAAGCTTTTTCCAAAATGGGAGATGTTTAATCTGTGCAGCTAGATAAGAAGAGCATCAGATTCGGTTGTGCTGAATATTGCAGAAGGTTGTACCGGACAAACGAATCCTGAATTTAAAAGATTTCTAAATTACTCTATTCGTTCCGGGATTGAGGTAGTTAGTTGTTTATTGCAAAAAGAAAAGGTTATTTACAGGAAGACTCTTTTACAAAATATTACACCGAATATGAAGTGTTAATTAAAATGATTACCAGTTTCAGAGATAAACTTTCTTAATTTTAATAATCTGCTAAAACAAGAAGGCTCCAAACTATTGACCATGGACCATGGACCATGGACCAAAACTATGAGCATCAACATAAAGAAATACCAGGAAATTTTAAGCAAACTAAATGGCAAAGCCACATTGGTTGCCGTTTCCAAAATCAGGCCTGTTGAAGATATTCTTGAACTCTACAACCTTGGCCAACGTGATTTTGGAGAGAACTATGTACAGGAACTGGTTAGCAAATACGAACAGCTTCCAAAAGATATCCGCTGGCATTTCATTGGACACCTGCAAAGTAATAAAGTAAAATACATTGCCCCGTTTATTCATTTAATTCATGGTGTAGATAGTTTCAATGTATTAAAAGAGATAAATAAACAGGCATTAAAAAATAACCGCACTATTGATTGTCTTCTGCAGGTACATATTTCCAAAGAAGAAACAAAATTCGGGCTGGATGAAAAAGAGTTACACGAATTATTTCAATTACACGAATTACACGAATTGAAGAACATACACATCGCTGGCTTCATGGGCATGGCCTCATTTACAGAAGACAATGACCTCATCATAAAAGAATTTTCCTTCTTAAAATCTCTTTTTGACAAATTCAACATTCAACATTCAACATTCAATATTCTAAGCATGGGCATGAGCGCCGATTTTCAATTTGCATTGGATGCCGGCAGCAATATGGTCAGGATCGGAAGCATGCTCTTTGGCGCAAGAAATTATAACCAATAAAATGCAAAAAGAAAATTCCCTGCCAAATGCTGCGCAAACAAAGAATATTTATATCGGTATCAGCCTTGCCATGCTTGCAGCAATTATATGGTCAGGGAATTTTATCATAGCAAAAGCACTCAATAATAAGATACACCCTTTCAGCCTTAGTTTTTATCGATGGTTGGTAGCATCGCTCATCATACTTCCCTTTGCTTTTAAATATTTCAGGAGCGAATGGAAACTGGTAAAGCAGTCATGGCAATATCTTTTCTGGGTTTCGCTTACAGGCATTGCATTGTTCAATTCTTTGGTCTACATCGGCGCACATTATACTTCTGCCATCAATCTTGCATTGATCGGTACCACCACATCTCCCATCATGGCTGTTATACTGGCCGGCATTTTTTTAAAAGAAAAGATCGGCTGGATGAAAGTGGCAGGTATGATACTCTGCAGCATCGGTGTGCTGTTCCTCTTGCTGAAAGGGAATTTTCAAAATCTTTTATCACTTCATTTCAGCACCGGTGATCTCTGGTCCTTGGTAGCAGCATGTAGTTTTGCTGTGTACAATACATTGGTAAAGAAAAAACCTGCAGGTATCTCTCCTGTAAATTTTTTGTTCATTGTTTTTTTGTTGGGCACGATCATTTTATTCCCGTTTTATATCTGGGAGCTTAACCATTATCCGGCAGTAGAGTTTAACAGCAATCTTATTTTTTCTGTTTTGTACCTCGGCATTGGCGCATCAGTCATTTGTTTTTTTATCTGGAACATCGCCATTGGCAAACTCGGCGCCGGCCGCACTGCATTATTCGGCAATCTCATCCCGGTATTCAGCAGCATCGAAGCTGCCATCATATTGCATGAAGATTTCACCTGGATACATATCACCAGCATGCTCATCATATTCGCCGGCATATTGCTGGCAAACCTGCGGCAGCAACAATAAAGCGTTGCTGTTTTGTTAAAACCTTAACAACGCTTATGAAATCCGGCACGATATTGTATCGTTTGTGTATTAATTAGATAACTTTGAGATGAATCACACAAACACTATGTCGGCAACATTTGAAGCAGAAAAAAACAGGAAAGCATCCATCTACACAGCCCTGATATTGGGCTCCTTGCTTTTAATAACCTTTTTGGTTTCGTGGACGAATGTTACCCATCCCCCTAAACCTTTAGAAGAATTTATTGAGATAAACCTCGGCAATGATATAGAAGGCTTTGGCGAAGTGCAGCCCTTGATCAAAGGCGAAAAAGCACCAGCTGATGAACCTGCGCCTCAAAAACAACAGGCTGCACCGGTTCAACCTGTTGTGGAAGAAAAACAGGAAGAAAATACAGACCCCGAATCGGCACCCGTAAACAAACCGGTTAAAACACCGGTAAAAGTTACGCCTAAGGTTGTACCAACACCAGTACCTCCTGCACCCAAACCGCAAAAACCAAAGATTGCCGGTTATAACGGGCCAAAGAGCGGCACAGGCAATGGCGCTACCGAAGACAATGGCTACAAATACCAGGGCAACAAACCTGGTGGTACCGGCGACGCAGGAAGCCCAAGCGGTAAACCAGACAGTTATGGAAATACTCCCGGCGGAAAAACCGGCGGTGGCGGTTTACGTGTTTCAAAAGGCGACCGCACGATTGTAAACAATTATATTTTTATGGGTAACCTGCCCCCTGCAGTTATCAATGCCAAGATAAAAGTAGCACCCGGAGGCCGGGGCGTTTTCATCGGCTTCGATAAAGGATCAACCAGCACAGAATCAAGATATGCAGAAGCGATACGTGGCTATTTACCCAATATCGAATTCAATAAATCCGATCACGAATCTGTTGTAACAGTTCCGTTCAATTTCAGGGTGCAGTAGTATCTTATCTCATAAAAGTTGTCAGGCTGAGTAAACAATTTATGCTACCGCAAACAAGCTCTTTGAATATGACACTAAAGCGAAGAACTTAGCTGTTCAAAAAGGCAACTTATGGCAGCGTAGCAGTTCAAGCCATTAGTGTCATCAGTACCT
>Ga0193752_1000199_pt1 | contig 72327 bp, 77 predicted proteins | sample H1c1metaG_FD_144924 | JGI IMG/M metagenome (GOLD analysis project Ga0193752, IMG submission 144924) | Soil microbial communities from a riparian zone of the East river system, Colorado, United States - H1c1 | ecosystem: Environmental > Terrestrial > Soil > Riparian zone | place: USA: East River... | reverse complement strand
CCGTGCAATGGACGCTGAGCGTGGTCGACGACGGCCGCGGCATGACGCTGATGCCCGAGTTGTACGCGCAGCAAGGTTACGGGCTCAACAACATGCGCGAGCGCGCCGGAGCGATCGGCGGAAGTTTCAACATCGTGAGCGCACCCGACCAGGGCACGAGTATTGTTGTAACTCTCCCCCGCCCGGTGACAGCGTGAACGCCGCGGCCGTCAAGGAAGTCGTAAAGGCGCCGGTGCGCAAAATCAGCGTGATCCTGGCGGACGATCATCCCGTGGTACGCGACGGACTCGCCGCCATCGTCAATCAGCAGCCCGACATGCACGTCGTCGCCGAAGCGGGCGACGGCAGCGAAGCGCTCGAACTCTACGAGCAGCACAAGCCCGATGTGATGGTGCTCGATCTGCGCATGCCCAAGCTCGATGGCGCCGCGGTCGTGCAGAAGGTGCTGGAGAAATACCCCAAGGCCGCACTGCTGATCATGACCACCTATGACGGCGACGAAGATATTTTTCGTTCGCTGAGCCAGGGCGCGAAAGGTTATCTGCTGAAGGACGCGCCGCGGCAGGAAATCCTCTCGGCGATTCGCGCGGTGGCCGAGGACCGGCCCTACACCTCATCGAGCATCGCTGCCAAGGCCCTGCAGCGCATGACCAAGCCGACGTTGACCACGCGCGAGCTCGATGTGCTGCAGCTCGTGGCCGAAGGACGATCCAACAAGGATATCGCGCGGCGCCTGACGATCACCGAGGGCACGGCGAAGACGCACGTCAAAGCGATCCTGGCGAAGCTCGACGCGATCTCGCGCACCGAGGCCGTCGCCGTCGCACACAAGCGCGGTCTGATCCGCCTCAGTTAGAGGGGACATTCCTGGTTTTTGTTGGGAAAAAGGCACACCGCGAAATTCCCACAGACATCCTCTCTAGAACGGCACTGTCAGTGTCTCGGAATTCGTCAGCTTTTCCGCCGCTTCGAGCAACGCGTCGTGCGCTTCCTTCATCGACGGCATCAGCGCCCGCTGCGGCGTGTGTTTGATTTCGTCGCGCAGCCTGTCCACGGTCTGCGCGTGCTTCACCAGCGCATCCGCTTCCTTCCGGAAATCTTCGACGTGCGTGGCGGCCAAAAGCGAGCGCACGTTTCCATCGAGCGACATCAAGATGCCGGCGACCGTGAGCGCCTCGGGCGAGCGCGCGTCGAGTTCACTCACGTGACGGTGTACGTAGCCGAGATTTGCAGCCGCGCGACGAATCGGATGCGGCTGTTCTTCACTCAGTACGGGTTCGATCATGAAGCCGAGAGTAGCGGTCGCGTTCGAGCTGCTGTAGCGGGCGACCGCGTAAGAATTCGGCTATAGGTCGATTCGGTCCATGCAGCCTCCCGGCTTGGCCGATGTTGCAGGACGTGGCGAAGCGGCCGTCGAGAACCGTGAACTCGCTTCATCGGCACTGTCAGAAATTTCAGACCCGAGCTTCAGTGAATCGCGACTTCGAAAGCCCGCTCTCATCGTGGATACTGCAACCGTAGATTCATGAAGCAACTGAAATGGTATGCCGACATGTTTCTACACGTGAGCCGACCAGCATTTTATGGATGCGACATCGGACTCACACGGAGGCCGCGTTTCACGCGGCCTCTTTTTTGGGAGCGTGCTTGCGGGGAGGATGCAAGAGGTTTTTCGAGCTCAGGCGGGCGCCCTTCGGGTAAACCTGCGTCGCCCGGGCCGAGTGCGAACAGTAGTCAGCGCATGGTGAGACGGAATGATTCCGGGGAATTACTCGACTCGGCTGATCCTCGCGCCGCAGGCGCCCTCATGAGCTCGAAAAACCTCTTGCATCCTCCCCGCAAGCACGCGCTCACAACGTAGGTCCGCGTGAACGCGAGAAGTCGCTGAGAACAAGAAAAGAGCGCACCGGTTTTGGGTCGGGCTCATACAGCTTGCCGCAGCGCGGACTACTGGTTGGACGACCACAAGGGCGACTCGATACCGTTGACGCAACCCGTCAACCCCGACAACCCCAACCCGGCACCCCTTCAACCATGACAACCAAGAGAAGCAAATACGATCCCCTCGCGACTTCCGGCCATTCCCGCTGGCTGGTGCTGCGCGATCTGTTCCACAACATTCTCGACGCCACCGAACTACCCGCGGGCAGCGACTTGCGCAAGAACTTTGCCGACGGTCTCGCCGCGCTCGAGCGCGACGGCTGGCAAAGCGAAGGCGCGAGCGGCGCGATGGTGTTCATCAGGCGCAATGGCGAACGCCGCTTCCTCGCGATCCACGAGCACGATCCGCACGAACCGCTGCCGCAGGGGCACGGCGTGCTCGCGGGCCGGTGCGCCACCTGTGAGTAGCGGGGCCCGTGTAATCCGGGTAGCTTCGCGCGCAGTGAACTCTCATTCCCTCATCGTCTACCGCGGCCGCGCCGGCGATCGCAACCCGCGCGGCATGGCCGGAGCGCAGTTGCTCGGCGCCGCGATCGCGCGCCGTTTCGGTTTCGCGACCACGTTCGTGAGCAGCGCGCGGCCGGTGCTGTCGAGCACCCGCTGGGACGAGCAACTGTCCGCCGCCCGCGCCGACCTGCGGGCCTTCGCGGACACGCACGCAGGGTTGTTAGGCAATGGCCGCGTGATCGCCACGATGGGCCGCTGCGCGGCCGGTCTCGCCACGGTGCCGGAAGTCGCGCGGCGCCATCCCCAATCTTGCCTGGTGTGGTTCGACGCGCACGGCGATTCCAACCTGCCTACTTCGAATGACGTGCCTTACTTGGGCGGCATGGTCATCACGGGCGCCGCGGGCCACTGGGACAGCGGCCTCGGCTCGGGTCTCGATATCTCGAACGTCGTCCTGGTCGGCGCACGCGACCTCGATCCGCACGAGAAATCGCTGATCGAGAGCGGCCGCCTGAAACTGGTGGACGTGGGTCCCCGCCTGGTGGAGCGACTCGCGGCGGCAGTGGGCAATCGCGACGTCTACGTGCACATCGATTGCGACGTGCTCGAACCCGGCATCGTGCCGATCGAATACGAAGTGCCCGGCGGCTTGACGCTCGACGATCTGCGCGCCTGCGCCACTGAACTCGCCACGCGCAAGATCATCGGCGTCGAGATCGCCGAGTTCGAATGCGCGTGGCTCGATGGCCGGCCCGCCATACCTGACCAACTGGTCGACGCGATCGCCCCGCTGCTGAGCTGACCACCGATCGGCCGCGCCGCAGGCGGATGCCCGTCGCAAATTCCCCCGGAAGCCATCTGGATTCGGTCCGGATCGGTTTAGACTTCCCTGCGATGCAGCTTCCCATCCCCGCGATCCTTGGCATCGGCTACGGCCTGTCCGAAATTGGCCTGGGGCTTCTCAAGCGCTCTCGCGACGATAGCGTCGACGCGGACGACAGCACCCTGCGCATGCTGTGGATCACCATCGTGCTGGCCGTCACGGCCGGCATCGTTGCGTCCTTCCGTCTGCCCGCGGCCAGCATCGGCGGGCGGGCGTGGCTGTGGTTCGGCTGCGCCCTGTTCGCGCTGGGCCTGGGTCTGCGCTGGTATTCGATCGTGTACCTCGGCCGCTTCTTCACGGTGAACGTGGCCATCCATTCGAGCCACGAGGTCATCGACACGGGACCGTACTCGCGCGTGCGTCACCCCTCGTACACCGGCGCGCTGCTGGCATTCCTCGGCCTGGCGCTGTGCATGTCGAACTGGGCGTCGCTCGCGATCGTGATGCTGCCCATCTTCTGGGCCTTCACCCTGCGCATGACTCTCGAAGAGACGGCGCTGTCGAACGCGCTCGGCGCGCCTTACATCAACTACATGCGGCGCACGAAGCGCCTGGCGCCGTTCGTCTACTAGCCTTTGTGCTTCTTCCATTGCTCGCGCGTCTGACCCCACGCGTCGATGGGCATTTGATCGAACGGCACTGGCATCCGCACGCGCCGCAGGAAGCTCGAGCCTAACTTCCTGGCGACGCCCTGCGAGGCGAGGTTTTGTTCGTCGATACAGTGAATGACGTCGCTCCATCCGAGCACGTCGAAAGCATAGTCCAGCGCCGCGGCGGCGCCTTCGCTTGCATATCCCTTGCCCCAGTACTCGCGCGCGATTCCCCAACCCACTTCGCGATCCGGCCAGCCGTCCGGATACCACGGCCCGAGCCGTCCGACCCAACGTCCGGTCGCCTTCTCGATCACCGAGAACATCGCGATGCCCGTCATGGACCAGCAACCACACATGCACATGAACGTGCGCCAGGCGGTCGGCCGCGGTTGCTGGCCGCCGATGTATTTCGTCGCCTCCTGGTCCTCGAGAAAAGCGGCCCATGCATCGAAGTCCTCGATCCGCGGCGGCCGCAGGATGAGACGCGCTGTTTCGATTCGCAGGGTGGACAGATCGGCGTGCGACATTACGGCGAAGCATAGCCGCGCCAGCCGATTTTCGAATACCCTCGCGCTCACCCGCCAGGAACTCGGGCGTCACCGCAAGAGTCAGTCTTCCATGCCCGCCCGCAAGAAGCGCCTCACCTTCGCCATCGTGCTGGCCTATTTCCCGCTCGCGTTTGGCTACCTCGCCTTCAGCGGTCAGTTGGCCGCGCGCGATTGGCGCACTGCCTCGCGCGAACCGGCCGGCCTCGCACCCGATCCGGCCACCACTCCCGAGGCCGTCGTGCAGGTTTATTCGGCACGCGCCGTGAGCTGGCGCGGCTGGCTCGGGGTGCACACCTGGATCGCGGTGAAGCCGACCAATGCCAGGGACTTCACCGTGCACGAGGTCATGGGCTGGCGCCTGAAGCGCACCGGTACCGTGGTCGTCGCGCGCAACCGGCCGGCGGATGGGTACTGGTACGGCAACCGGCCCGAATTGTTAGGCGACATTCGCGGGCCGGGCGTCGACGACATCATCCGGCGCATCGAGACGGCGGTGCAGGAATACCCCTATCCGACCCGCTATCACGTCTGGCCGGGCCCGAACTCCAACACCTTCACCGCCTTCATCCTGCGGCGCGTGCCCGAGCTGCGGGTGGACATGCCGCCGACGGCCATCGGCAAGGACTACCTCGGCTGGCGTTCTTTCAACAAGACGCCGAGCGGCACCGGCGGACAGGCCAGTGTGTTCGGCATCGTGGGGATCGCCGCGGGCGTGGAAGAAGGCCTCGAAGTGAACCTGCTGGGGCTCAACTTCGGCATCGATCCGAAGAGCCTGTCGATCAAACTCCCCGTCGTCGGGCGTCTCGGCCCGGCGCGTGACAACGAGCCTGTGCGTATCGAAGAATCAGGCACCTGATCGTCGGGAGGTTCGATGAAAACCCGTGTTCTCTGGCTGGGTTTGCCGGCCCTGTGTTTCGCGGGTCAGATCGAAGCGACGACGTCTTCTCCTCCCCTGCGCATCACGCGCATCCTCGACGACACGCGCATCGAGTTGGTCGACGGAAAGCACAGACAGCAATTACGCGTCGGCGAGCGCTACGGCGCCATGACCCTCACACACGTCGGCACATCGCCAGCGGCCTACGCGGTGCTCGAAGATTTCACGCGGCGCGACGGACGCATGCTCTGGCTCGGCGCGAGCGGCGTGATGCTCGATCTGCCGAAGACACTCGAAGCAACGACCGCGGATCCCAGGCAACTGATGCTCGGCCACACGGTCGAAGAAGCTCGCGCCAGTCCCACCGACTTGTTGGGCGACGAGATCCTCGCGCGGCCCGGCGACCCGGACTACGCGAGCGTCGCACCGGTGTTCGCGCCCATCCGCAAGGTCGACGCGGACACGTACAGTTTCGTTGGCACGCCGCTCAGCAGCGACAAGGTCGGGTTCACCTACGGCGGACGTTCGCCGAACTTCGATCCCGTGACCTACCAACCCTCCATCGCAGCCGTCGTGAAGGCCGGCGAGGTGTGGAACGGCCTCGTCGGTGGTTATCTACCCGTGCTGCGTTTTGTGTACCCGGAAGCCGATGGCACATGGACGGAGTTGCTGGCGTTCGCGCCGCTACGGCTGGTGAACGGCAACGACCGCATCCAGCCCGTGTGGTATCGCGTGAGCCGCATCGAAAATGGCGCCCTGAAATGGATTCGCTACGTCGACACCTATCAACCCTTCCCGCCGCGCGCCGTTGACGACTCGAGCGCGGCGCAGGGCTTCTACCAGGATCTGATGCAGCTGAAGCCCGGCTGGGACGCAATCCTCGGCGAATCGATGAAGATCGAGCTGCCCGACGAACGGGTGGCGAACATGGCGCGCTTCGGGCTCGTGCGCGCCATTCTCACGCGCGCCGGCGACTTCCCGAAGTACGGCGCAGTCGACAAGAACTACGCGGGCAGCGAACACGATGGCTTTCCCGACACGTTCACGGTGGAAACTGCCGCGATGCTCGAATGGGGCCTCACGAGCCGCGCTGGCCGCTACATCGACAACTACTTCTCGCAGTTCGTGCGCGACGACGGCTCGCTGCTGTATCGCGGCCCGGAAATCGGCCAGTTCGGCCGCATGCTCACGGTGCTCGCACAGTATGCCGACCGGGGCGGCGACCCATCGCTGCTCCTCAAGTTGCGACCGCGCATCTCCGCCATCACCGAGTTGCTGCGCTGGCGGCGGGCCGAGGGCCGCAAACTGCCGGCGGACGACCCCGCGCACGGACTCATTTCGGGCTGGAGCGAAGCCGATGCGTCACTCGAGCTGGATCCGCCGCGTTACATGCAACCCTATTTCTCGAACAGCACCGAGGCCGCGCGCGGCTTTCACGATCTCGGCGCCGTGTGGCGGCGCATCGGAACCTCGAGGGGCGACGAGGTGCTGACAACCTATGGCGCGCGCCTCATGGCCGATGGCGCGGAGCTCGAGAACGATGTCGCCACCGCGTTCGCGCGCTCGATCCTCGAGGCCGATGGCCATCGTGTCGTGCCCGCGATCGCGGGCGCGAAGCAGCCGTTCCATCTCGCCGTGCAGCGCGATCCGCTCGATCCGCAGTACCGCGCGTATCGCGCGTACATGGAAATGATGTATTCGGGCAATCTCTCGCCGGAACAGGTTGGCATCGTGATCGACTCGCGCGCGCGCCACCACGACGTGTTGTTAGGCGTGCCGGTGGCATACGGCTACAACACCGGCGTGCTCGCCGGCTTCCTCGCGTATGGCCACGGCTATGGCCTGATTCAGCACGATCGTATCCGTGAAGCCTTGCTGCTGACCTACAGCCACATGGCCCACCAGTACACGCGCGGCACGTGGATGGCGCCCGAGACGCGCCCGCCACTCGGCGAGGACCAGGCCGCGCCCTATTGCACGCCCGCGCAGCTGGTCGCGAGCCTCATGACGCGCTGGCTGTTGGTATTCGAAGATCCGCGTGCGGATGTGTTGTGGCTCGGCAAAGGCATTCCACGCGCGTGGCTCGAAGACGGCAAGGTGACCTGGGTTTGGGCCGCGCCTACGCGCTGGGGCCGGGTGTCGTTCGACATCACCTCACACGCACGCCAGCGCAGGATCGAGGCACGCATCGCCCGCCCCGAGCATTTCTCCGCCGAAACGCGGCTGCGGCTGCGCGCGCCTGCGGGAGCCAGGATGAAATCCGTGACGCTGAATGGCCGGGCGTGGAATCAGTTCGATGCGGCCGGCGAGACGATCGTGATTCCGGCGGGCACTCGCGGCGCGGTCGAAATCGTCGCGCGCTACTAGCTTCCGCTTCCGCAGATAAAAGTCGGGGGCGCGTCACTTGCGCGACGCGCCCCCAGTCCTCCTGATCCGGCGCTCCCGAAGGTGCGTCGAGTCCCCCTCAGCCGTGAGCCTTCTCACCCTTGCTCAGCGCAAACTCTTCCTCGGGCGACAGGATGAGCTGATTCCTGCCGTAGAGCGCGAAGTAGAGAATGCCGAGCACGTAGAAACCGGCAACGTAGAGCACGGCGCCGCGATAGACCGGATCCTGCAGCTGGTACCACAGCGTCACCAAAGCCACGACGATCGTGACGACCGCGCCGGGAACGCCGACGGGGCTGCGATACGGTCGGATGATGTTAGGCATCTTGTTGCGCAGCACGATGAACGACAGACCCTGCATGGCGTACGAAATCATCGCGCCGAACACCGCCATGTTGAGCAGAGTGCCGCCGATCACGGCGTTGCTCTTGGTTGCATCGCCTTTCACGGCAAACCACAGGATCAACATCGTCGCGAAGCCGAGCACCGAGCCCGCGTACAACGCCATGTGCGGAGTCTTCTTCGCGTTCGTCAGCGACATGAACGGCAGGTAGTAGCCCGCGCGCGCGAGCGAATATATCTGCCGACCGTAGGCGTAGATGATCGTGTGAAAACTCGCGATCAGTCCGATCACCGCGAGGAAGGCCAGAGTCTTCGCTGCGCCGGTGCCGTACATCACACGGAAGCCGTCGAGCAACGGTTCGGTCGAGGTCGAGAGCGAAAACGACCCATGCATGCCGTCGGCCTTGCCGATGCTGGCGTTGAGGAAAGTGATCAACAGTGCCGAGCACATCAGCGTCAACATTCCCAGGATCAAACCCTTGGGCATGTCCTTCTTCGGGTCGGCGGATTCCTCTGCGGCCAGTGGCAGCTGCTCGATGGCCAGGAACAACCACACCGCGAACGGCAGCGTTGCCAGTACGCCTTTCAAGCCGAACGGGAACCAAGAGCCGCCACCGTCTGCGAGTTCCATTGCCTTGCCGTCTTCACCGACACCGATGTTCAACGCCCAGTGGTTGAAGTCGATATTGGGAAGCGCGCTTACCCAGAACACGGCGAGGATCAGCAGCGCCGCTACGGTCACACCGACCGATACACGGAATGACAGCTCGACACCCAGCAGGTTGAGCAGCAGGAACAGGATGTAGGCGCCGAACCACCAGAGCGGTTGAAATTCAGGCCCGGTCCCGAAGATCGTACCGAGATAGGAGCCTATGAAGAACACGATGACCGCGGGCGTCAGGATGTATTCAATGCTCTCCGCAAGCCCGGTGAACATGCCACCCCAGGGTCCCATCGCACTGCGTGCGAAGGAATAGGCGGCACCGGTGTGCGGCAATGCGGGTGACATCTCGGCGAGACTGAAGATGAGACCCCAGTACATCGCGGCGATGATGAAGAGCGCGACCAGCATCGAGCCGAAGCCGTTGGCGAGGCCGAAGTTCCAGCCCGAGTAGTGACCCGAGATCACCGCGCCGACACCCAGCGCCCACAGAGACCAGACCTTTGCGTAGCGTTTCAGCCCACGCTTCTCGAAATAGTCGGCGCCGACCTCTTTGTAACTGACGCCGCCGGATGAACCTTGATCGCTCATGCGTTACTCCCCGGATATTTTTTTTATTCAGCGGGCGCAGACAGATGAATCCACTCCCGACCGGCGCCGAGTATAGGCCGAGCCCTTGGATGGCCCGCAAGAGAAACGCTCAACGAGCGTTGCGCCGTTCGCCGGGTATGCCGGCACACGTTCAGTGCATGAACCGCAACTGTTTGTTTGAGCTAAGGAATCACGCGAAGGCCGGCAGCGCTTCGGCGCGCTTGCGCGGATGCAGATTGCCGAAGAACTGCTCGGTGGCAGCCCGCCAGGTGAACAGTCGCGCGCGCGCCAGCGCGTCCTCACGCCGCAGTTTCAGGGCGCCGAGGCAGGCCGTGCGCAGATCTTCGTGCAGCACACCGGCACTGGAATCGCCGATCACGTCGCGCGGGCCGGTCACGGGATACGCCGCCACCGGCAGCCCGCAGGCCATGGCCTCTAACAAAACGAGCCCGAAGGTATCGGTCTTGCTCGGGAATACGAAGACATCGGCCGAGGCATACACCTGTGCCAGTTCCTCGCGATCGAGCAGGCCGAGATAGTTCACTTTGGGGAAGCGCGCGCGGATGCGTTCGAGCGCCGGGCCCGCACCCACGACCCATTTTGACCCGGGCAGGTCGAGTTCGAGGAACGCCTCGACGTTCTTCTCGACAGCGACGCGGCCGACGTACAGGAAAATCGGCGGCGCACTGTCCAGGCGCCTGGCTTTCTGCGGATGAAAAATGTCCGCGTCCACGCCCCGCGACCACAGCCTCACCCGCTCGAACCCGTTGGCGACCAGGTCATCGACTACGACCTGCGTCGGGGCCATGACGGCGCGGGAAGGGCCGTGAAAGTGACGCAACCACGCATAGCTCCACGACAGCGGCAGCCGCAGGCGCGCGTGCACGTACTCCGGAAAACGCGTGTGGTAGGCCGTGGTGAAGGGAAAGTCGTTGCGCAGCGCGAAGCGCCGCGCGGCCATGCCGAGCGGCCCTTCGGTGGCGATGTGCAACACGTCGGGATCGAACTCCCGGATCTTGCGTTTCACACCCGTGCCGGGAAACAGCGAGAGGCGGATTTCCGGGTAGGTAGGACAGGGCAGCGTGCGGAACTCGAGCGGCGTGAGAAACCGCGCTTCGTGCCCCATGGCGGTCAGCTCGCGCGCGGTGGTCTTGAGCGTGCGCACCACGCCATTGACCTGCGGCTCCCAAGCATCCGTCACCAGCATGATTTTCATTGGTGTAGTGCGCCATGAAATCGTTGCAAGCTCGTGACAAATCTGAGTTTTTTTGGGCGGCTCGGCACCCTCCTCAGTCGCGCTCGGCGACAGGCACCTGCTCCCGGGCACCTTCAGAGTATGCCTCGCCGGGGGGCTTGCTGGAATCCCCGGGTCGTGCGGCAGAGTCGCCCGCCTACGCCAGGACCGGCGGAAACAGGAGTCACGAAATGCCGACCAAGCATGCGGTGGTGATTGTCGGAGGTGGACCTACTGGAATGATGCTGGCGGGCGAGTTGGCATTGGCGGGTATCGACGTTGCCATTGTCGAACGGCGCGCCAACCAGGACCTGGCCGGCGCACGCGCCGGTGGCCTGCACTCACGCTCGATCGAGGTGCTCGATCAGCGCGGTATCGCCGCCCGGTTTGTCTCCCAGGGGGAGAAGCATACGGCCGGCGTGCACTTCCACATCCCTTTGGACATCGGCGATTTTCCCACGCGGCACAACTACATCCTTGGACTGGGGCAGAACCACATCGAGCGCATCCTGGCCGAGTGGGTCGGCGAGCTGCGCGTACCGATCTATCGCGGCCGTGACGTGTCGGGGTTCTCGCAGGATGACACCGGCGTCGACGTCGTGCTTGCAGGTGGCGAGCTACTGCGCGCCGACTATCTAGTCGGGTGCGACGGCGGCCGCAGCGTGATCCGCAAGGCAGCCGGTATCGGGTTTCCCGGGTGGGATCCGACGATGAGCTGGCTCATCGCTGAAGTGCAGATGTCCGAGGAGCCGAAGTGGGGATTTCACCACGATGCGTACGGCGCGCATGGGATCGCCAAGGGCGATGGCGGAGTGTTACGCGTCGTGCTCACCGAGCGGGAGCTGCGACCCGATACCGAGCCGACCTTGCGCGATGTCAGCGTAGCGCTCATCGCAACTTACGGGACTGACTTCGGAATCCACAGTCCCACCTGGATCTCCCGCTTCACCGACATGACGCGCCAGGCTGCCGCGTATCGCGACCGGCGCGTTCTTCTCGCTGGCGACGCCGCGCACGTGCACCCGCCCATCGGTGGACAGGGACTCAACATCGGCGTGCAGGATGCGGTGAACCTGGGATGGAAGCTGGCCCAGGTGGTCAAGCAGACATCGCCGGATAGCCTGCTCGATACCTATCACGCCGAGCGCCATCCGGTCGCAGCCCGCGTCTTGCGCAACACGATGGCGCTGGTCGCGCTGCGGCGTACCGACGAACGCACCAAGGCCTTGGGCGACATCGCCTCCGAGCTCCTCAAGATGGACGAGCCCCGCAAACGACTCGCCGCGGAGATGTCGGGCTTGGGCGTTCATTACGAGATCGGCCCCGTCGACAATCGACATCCGCTGACCGGACGCCGCGTGCCGGATCTCGATCTGGTCACCATGAACGGTCCGCTGCGCGTCTTCACGCTGCTGCACGCGGCCCGGCCGGTGCTGTTGAATCTTGGGCCCGGCGCCTTCGACATCACTCCATGGGCAGATCGGGTTCAGCTGGTCGACGCCAAGTTCGCTGGCACGTGGGAGCTTCCGGCAATCGGGGCCGTTACTGCTCCCACGGCCGCGTTGATCCGGCCCGATGGATATGTAGCGTGGGTGGGAGACGGGCCGCTCGGGCTCGTTGACGCGCTAACCACCTGGTTTGGGCCGCCTGCCGCGGGGACTTCCGTGCGCGGCTAGAACGCCGCGTCGAACCAGGCGAGCACATCCTTCTCGAACGGCTCGATCTGCAAAGGCAGCGATACATGGTTGTCGCGCGGCGCGAGAATGAGCCGGCTGCCCGGCGGGGCGGATTTCAGCAGCGCGCGGCTGTGATCGGGCGACAGCCAGCTATCGGCTTCGCCATGCAGGAACAGCACCGGCGCCCGGGTTCGCGACAGCGCTTTCGGAATATCCGCATCGGCCCAGTCGAAGCGCGCGATCTTCGCCTCCTTGACATAGGCGCGCGCGAACTGACGATCGGAGATGCCCGCCGCCTCGTGCGCGAAGGCGCTGCGCATCAGCTCCGGGATCGCTGTTTCGGCCGACGCGAACGGCTCGAAGGCAACGACCGACGTCACACGCGCGTCGTGTCCTGCCGTCAGCAGCGCCACCGACGCTCCGTAGGAGACGCCCAACAGACCGACGCGCGACACATCCCAGCCGCGGCGACCAAGGTCGTCGATCACGAGCGAGAGGTCGTGCGACTCGAACGCTCCGAATGAAATGTGCTTGCCCGTCGACGCGCCGTGCGCGCGCAGGTCCACCACCGCGCAGCGGTAACCCGCCTGCGCGAGACGGATCGCCCAGGGCACCACGTAGTTCTTGTTCTGCAGGTAACCGTGCAGCAGCACGATCGTGCCGCGCGGCGGCGCAGAACGCGTGACCTGCCCCTCCTGACGCCAGTGGGCAGTGAGTTTGTGGATGGTGGGAGCCTTGCCGTCCGCGTACTCGAGTTCGAGCTGGTAGTCGAAACCGTAGTCCCCAGGCTCGATCGACGCGACCGAGATCCTGGCACGCGGCCGCGGCACGTCGACCATCCACTGCGCCGCGAACGCGTCCGGCGCGCGCTTGATGAGCTGCGAATCCGCGAACAGCGGCCTGATTCCGCTCTTGTTGGGCGGCGCCACGATCTTGTGCGCAAGAATGCTCGAGACACACGCGGTGAGCGGCAGCGCGCACAGCAGCGCGGCGAGGATTCGTCGCACGCTCATTGAGACGCTACTTCAGCACCTGCTTCTCGAGCCAGTTTCGCAGCTCGGCGAGCTTGATGGCCGGATCGGTGATCGACACGCCGACGCCGAACCGCCAGGCCAAGCGTGCATCCTCGGGATGATCGTTGAGCGCCTGCAAGTCTGCCGCAAGCGCATCGAGCTCGGCCTGGTCCCTGACCAGTCCATCGCGCAGCAATGTCTCGGCATAGCGGCGCGCCATCGCGGCAATCTCGGCGCAGCTGTATTCCGGGTGGTATTGCACGCCCCAGAACACGCCGTGTTTGTGCCGGATCTCGGCGGCCTGCAGGCCCATGTCGTTGTGCGCCAGCGGCGTGGAGCCCGGCGGCAGACTATCTACCGTATCGACGTGCACGGTGCAGGCTTCGAACACCTCGGGTTTGCCCTGGAACATGGCGTGATCGCGCCCCGGCGAGGTCAGCGTGATCCGCCGGCCGAAGCCGAATTCGCGGCCGCGCGGATTGCGCACGACGCTGCCGCCGGCCGCGGTTACACCGACCTGCAGACCCCAGCAACTGCCGAAACAGGGCACGCCCGCCGCGAACACCGCCTTGACCAGATCGATCTGCCGCTCGACGGCCGGCTCGCGCGAATAGATGTTCAGCGCGGAGCCCGTGATCGCGACACCGGCGTAGTCACCGATCGCGACGCCGTTGGGCAAATTGGGCGCCTCGTCCGCGGGGTGCACGAGGTCGCATTCGATGCCGGGCTTCAGCCGTTTGAGCGTGGCGGCATAGCCGTCGCCGGACGCAATGCCGCCGACCGATACGTGTTTCGCGCGCGTCTCCGCGGTATTGCCATCGATGATGAGGATGCGGGCCAAGCGTCAACTCTTGAGCGACAGGTCGCCCTTCACCGCCGAGCGGAATATGCGCTCGAGCGTCGGCGCGTCGACCGGAATCGGATTGCCGCCGGCGGACGGATCGATCGCCGCTTCCCGTCCGATCTCCTCCGGATTGCGCAGCGTCACGCCAATGTCCGACAAGGCATGCGGAATGCCGAGTTCTTTGCGAAATTCGAGCACCCACGCCAGGACACCATCGATGCCAGGTTTCGGCAGCTCGAGCACGCGCGCGAGCAGCTTCATGCGCTCGGCGATCGCCTCGCGGTTGTGCACGATCACATACGGCGTGATCACAGCGTTGGTCAATCCGTGGTGCGTATCGAAGAACGATCCCACCGGGTGCGCGATCGCATGCACGGCGCCCAGGCCCTTCTGGAAGGCCGTCGCACCCATGCTGGCCGCGGCCAGCATGCGCGAACGAGCCTCGAGATCGCCGCCGTTCTTCACCGCGCGCGGTAGATAGACCTTGATGAGCCGCATCCCCTCGAGCGCCACGCCGTCGGCCAGCGGGTGGAATCCCGGCGCGCAATACGCCTCGAAGCAATGCACGAACGCGTCAAAACCCGTGGCCGCGGTGATCTTCGGCGGCAGGCCCACGGTGAGTTCGGGGTCGGCGATCACGATGCCCGGCATCATTTTCGGGTGGAAAATGATCTTCTTCTGATGGGTTTCCTCGTTGAGGATGACGCCGGCGCGCCCGACTTCGCTGCCCGTGCCGGATGTAGTGGGCACCGCGACAACAGGCGCGATTCCGGCCGGATCGGCGCGTGTCCACCAGTCGCCCACGTCTTCGAAATCCCACAGCGGGCGCGTCTGGCCCGACATGAACGCGATGACCTTGCCGGCATCGAGCGCCGAGCCCCCGCCGAAGGCCACGACGCCATCGTGCGCACCGGCGTGATAGGCCTTGAGTCCCGCCTCGACGTTGGCGGCCACGGGGTTGCCCTTCACGTCGGCAAACAACTTCGCCATCGGCAGCAACATCAGCGCATTGCGGATCATCGGCGAATCCTTGAGCCCCTGGTCGGTGACGATCAACGGCCGCACGATGCCTAACTGCTCGCAGGCGCGCGACAGCTCCTGGATGCGGCCCGGCCCGGTCCAGATCGTCGTCGGATAGTTCCAGCTGCCTTTCATGGGCGCATTCATGTCTTCATTCTCAGGTGAAAGGATTTCGGACGGGTCAGATGTTCGTAGCCCACGACCGACAGCGTACAGCCGCGTCCCGAATCCTTGACGCCCACCCAGGCGAGCGCGGGGTCGAGATAGTCGCAGCGGTTCATGAACCAGGTACCAGTGTTCACGCGCTCGCCGAGCGTCAGCGCCGCATCCGCATCTTCGGTCCAGATGGCAGCGGTCAGGCCGAAGTCGCTGTCGTTCATGAGATCCACGGCTTCGTCATCCGAGCTCACTTTCATGATGCCAGCGACGGGCCCGAAGATCTCCTCGCGCATCACCGGCATGCGGTGATCGACGTCCAGCAGCACCTGCGGCGCAAGATAGGGCGTGCCCGCCTTCGATTTCACGAACGCGGATTCCGACAGCGCGGGCTTGGCACCCGCCTGGATGGAAGCGTCGATCTGCCTGCGCACACCATCGGCCGCGGCGGTACGCACCAGCGGACCCATCGTCGTACCCTGCTCCATCGGATCGCCCAGGTCGTACTTGCGCGTGAGCTCGATGAACCCTTCCGTGAATTTGCGGTACACGCCGTGATGAACGTACACGCGCTGCAATCCGCAGCAGGATTGCCCGGAATTGAAATACGCACCGTCGACGATGTTCTCGATGGCGTGCTCGAGATTCGCGTCGTGGCGCACGTACACCGGATCGCAGCCACCGAGCTCGAGGCCGACGCCGATGAAACGCGAGGCCGCGGCGCGTTGCACGGCATGGCCGCCGGCCACGGAGCCGGTGAACGCGACGAAGTCCACGCGCGGATCCCGCACGATGCGATCGGTGTCCTCGTGCGAGGCGTGCACGACCTGGAACACGCCCTTGGGCAGACCCGCGGCGTCCAGGCATTCGGCGAAGCGCTCGGCGGCGAGCGGCGTCTGTGCCGAGTGTTTGAGGACGACTGCATTGCCCGCCATGAGCGCCGGCACCACGCTGTTCACCGCGATCAGGTACGGGTAGTTCCACGCCGCCACCGTGAACACGACGCCGAGCGGTTCGCGCCGCACGAAGCGCTTGAACGACTCTTTCGGCCCGGCGTCGAGATCGGCCAAAGCTTGCGGGGCGATCGCGATCATGTGGCGCGCGCGCTCGAGCGTGCCGCGCACTTCGTTCGGCGCGTAACGCGATGGACGGCCCATCTGCCAGGTGAGCTCCTCGGCGATCTTGTCGCGGCGCTTTTCAAACTCATCGCAGAACGCCGTCAGGATCTGCGCACGTTCTGACAGCGGTACAGTGCGCCACGCCGCCTGCGCATGTCTTGCCGTGCGCAGGATCTCGTTGATCTCTTCCGGCGTGGCGAGCACGCGCTCGACATACACGCGTCCATCGACGGGACTGATCGTTTTCTGGATGCCGCCCATTCAGATGATCTCGAAGTAGCGCGCCAGTTCCCAGTCGGTGATGGCGCGGCGGAATTCGCGGTCTTCCCACTCGCGGCTGGCGGCGAAGTGCTCGACGAACGCGTCCCCGAACAACGCGCGGCCGGCTTTGGATTTCTCCAGCCATTCGGAGGCTTCTGTGAGCGTGCGCGGCAGCGAGCGGGTCTTGGGGAATTTCTTGTCGTAGGCATTGCCTTCGACCGCCGGATCCGGCTCGATCTTGTTCTCGATGCCATGCAGACCTGAGCCTATGGCCACGGCCAGCGCGAGGTACGGATTGATGTCGGCGGCGGCGATGCGGTACTCGACGCGTTGACTCGACGCGCCGCCGGGAATGACGCGCAGCGCGCAGGTGCGGTTTTCCACACCCCAGGTCGCATTGGTCGGCGCCCAGAATCCCGGGATCAAGCGCGAGTAGCTGTTGACGGTCGATGCCACCATGGCTAACAACTCCGGCATCAGCTTCTGCTGACCGCCCACGTACCAGCGCATCTCATCCGACATGTTGTGCGGCTTGGTGGTGTCATGGAAGGCCGACTTGCCACCTTCCTTGCGGTTGAGCGAGGTGTGGATGTGACCGCTCTGCCCTGGCCAGTCCTTTGACCACTTCGCCATGAACGTCGCCATCATGCCGTTTCGCTGAGCGAGAATCTTGGTGTAGGTCTTGAACAAGGCGCCACGGTCGGCGGCTTCGAGCGCCTCGCAATACTGGATGGCGGCTTCGAGCACGCCCGGACCGGTCTCGGTGTGCAGTCCCTCGAGCGGAATTCGCAGGCTGGTGCACATCTGCATGAGCTGGTGATAGAACTCCGAATGCACGGAACTGCGCAGCACCGAGTAGCCGAAGAATCCCGGCGTCATGGTAGTGAGGTCGCGGAATCCCTTGGCGCGGATGGTCTCCGGGGTCTCCTTGAACATGAAGAATTCGAATTCGGTGGCGGCGTTGACGCCGTAACCCATCTCGTCGGCTTTCTTGAGCACGCGACGCAAGGTCGCGCGCGGGCAGACGGATTCGGCCTGCTCGGCGAATTCGCCGAGGAACATCACCATGTCGCCTTCGAAGGGCACGGGGCGACAGGTGTCGGGCAGCACGCGGACCGGTGCGTCCGGATAGGCGGTGTGCCAGCCGGTGTACTTCACGTTGTCGTAGAGCTGGTCGTTCGAGTCCCAGCCCAGCACCACGTCGCAGAAGCCGAAACCCTTGTCGAGCGCGAAGAAGAACTTGTCTCGGCCCATGTACTTGCCGCGCATGATGCCGTCGTTGTCGAACACCCCGACCTTGATGTGGTCGAGCTTGCGTTCCTCGACGATCTTGCGGGCGTCGGCAGCGGTGCGGACGTTTTCGGGGGTCATGGGCACTCTTATATATGGCTCGCCGGGGGCCGGCGCCGAAGTATGTGATGCTCGCGCGCCGCGGGGAAGAGATCGCGGATTTCAGCGAGTCCAAGCCGTTGGCGGCAGCCGGCTCGGGGCCCGGAGCCCCGGGTCTAACTGGAGATTCTGGAAAACGTCTCAGAGATGACTCGCCATCGGCCCTCTTTCTTGACCGCTATCCACGTGAACTTGATCTTGTGATCGGTCGTGGTGGCGATGACAACCGCGGTGTCACCATGAATTTCAATGGAGTCGTTCAAGACTTTGAACGGCTCAATGTCCGTCTTCAGGATCCAATCGATGTACGCCGTTCGATCGATCGTCTTGCCAGACGCAAACGTCGCCAGGAAACGTTCATTCAGAATCTGCTCGAGGGCTGCTTTGTCGTGACCGACTTCTGCATCAATCCATGCGTTGCTCAATGCGATCAGTTCCGATCGCTCGCCTGGCTCAGCGGCTTGCGATGCGCCCGCAAGCAGCGCGCCTAGTATCAGGCTGGACCGGCAAAGGCAAACTATCGTGCTGGATTTCGTCATAGATCCCCCGGAAAACTCCAGTTCCTGTGCGACTGATTGTTAGCCGATTGGCACAAGCGGTGGCCCACGATGCTCGCCGGGCAGCACCTTGAGATCAAAGTATGCCGAAGGACCAACTTGAAGCCCCTCGTTTACAGCAAACACCTCGACCTTGAGGTCCAACGCTCGCTGCCGTGATGGGTGTCCATCCGGCCACGAAAGCAGTATCCGGTTGCGCGCAACCGTTCCGGTTACTGGCCTGTCAGGGAAGATCGAGTCCGCGTCTTCCGCTGCGGAGATGACACGAAAGTAGAAGCCGACCTCGTCGAGTGCGTAAGCAGAGTCCGTTGGCCACGCAAGGTCAACCTCGAGCAGTCCCATGTCCGTGCACTCGGCCCCGGACAATGTCGTTCCTCGCTGCACGGAAATGATTCTGGGTACCGGCGCAGGCATCGACACCCGCTTATCGTTCTTATCGTACTTGGGCTTGAAAGTGCTCGAATCCGGCGCGAAGACCTTATAGCCGATAAATGAGCACGCCAACGCCGGGAACGCTGTCAGAGTCAGGATCACCGTGAGTGCGATCCGTGCGCTCCTGCGATTTGTTAGGTGGCGCCTGTCTCGATTGAATCTGTGTGCTGCCATGAATCTTGAACCTTCAGGAAGAGTTGGACTCTACGCTTCCCAAGGGCCCAGGCGTACGGTGACCGCTCTTGCCGTCGGGAGCACACATCGAGGGCATGTACTATGCTTGGCGCAAAATCTGCCAGCTAATCCGTCTTCAGTTACATGAGAATGGAACCATGACCATCCGAGAATTCGCTCTCCGGCCGATGAAGCTCAGCGTACTGACCGCAGCGTTCCAGGAGCTGACACCCCGAGATCGGCGCGACCCTGATCCGGACCTTGCGATCGAAGAATGGCTGGAGTTCGCACGGGACATCGGTTCGCCGAACATCCAGCTCTCGGCCGCGCTGCATCCCACCCTGAGCGATGTCCCCGAGGCCGCGATGCTCGACCCGGTGGCCAACACGCTCGACCTGCGGGCGCCTTTTGACAAGAGCCGGGCGTCCCGTGTTCTCAAGGCAATGCGCGCCAGCGGCGTCGGTCTTTCCGACCTGGGCTACTTCGACAACATGCTCACGGACGATGCGGGCGCGCGTACCTACAAGCACGATTTCATGTTGCGAGTGTTCGATGCCGCTGCCCTGTTGGGTGCCAATGCGGTATGCGGATTCGTCGGCCGCAACGTCAAGCTCGAGATGGACGAGAACCTCATCATGTTCGAGGAGAAGTTCATACCGTTGCTCAAGGAAGCCAAGGCGCGCGGCCTGACGTACCGCGTCGAGCAATGCCCGATGCCGGGGTGGAACATACTCGACCGCTGGCACAACAACATCGCGTACGCGCCCGGCCCCTGGATCGCCCTGCATCGCATCTGCGAGAAGCACGGCGTCGGTGATCAGTTCCGTATTCATTACGACCCATCGCACGCCATCCTGATGGGACAGGACACCCGCTCGTTGTTCCAGTACCTGAAGGATGAGGGCTACGGCTTCCTGATCGGCGGCTTTCACGTCAAAGGACAGGTCGTCGACTCCCGCGGCGTGTCGGCGTGGGGATATGGCGGTCAAACAATGGGCCGCGGAGACTGGATCAATGGCAAGCCTTCACCCAAGCCTGAGGACGCAGCCAACGCGTGGAAGAAGCAGGTCGTGCTCGCTGAACACGAGCTCCCCGGCACAGCACGTCACGACCCCCTCGCCTATCTGCAAAATCGGACCGTCGATTGGCTCGACCATCAGCTCGCGGCGCGCGAGCTGCTATCGATCGACCCGGCAGACACCTATCTAGTGGTTGAGCACGAGTACCCACCGGCCCGTATACAGGACAAAGCGCGACTCGCGCCGATATTGAAGGGTTCGCTGGCATTCGTGAAGGCAATCGACGAAGCTGCCGCCGCGATGTTTGCGCTTCAGCACGAAGTCATGAATGCCCAGGGGATTCCGATTCAAGGTACTGGCCGGGAGGCGTATCGGTCATGATCTACGCACGACTGAGCATGATGATGTTCCTGCAGTTCTTCATCTGGGGCTGCTGGTTCGTCACGATGGGATCATTCCTCGCGGCCAACTTCCAGGCGAGCGGCGCTCAAACCGGGCTCGCCTACTCCACGCAGTCGTGGGGCGCGATCATCGCGCCGTTCGTCATCGGGCTGATTGCCGATCGATACTTCAACGCAGAGCGCATCCTGGGGATCCTTCACCTGCTCGGCGCGCTGCTGATGTATCTCATGTTCAAGGCCGAGAATTTCGAGCAATTCTATCCGTACGTGCTCGCATACATGATCGCGTATATGCCGACGCTCGCGTTGGTGAACTCGGTTTCGTTCCGTCAGCTCTCGGATCCGTCGCGCCAGTTTTCGTTCGTGCGCGTATGGGGCACGCTCGGCTGGATCATTGCTGGGCTCGTGATCAGCTACTTGTTCCACTGGGATGCGCCGGCTGCCAAGACAGCCGGCGCGCTCAAGAACACGTTTCTCCTGGGTGCGGTCATGTCGCTGCTGCTCGCGATCTACAGCTTCACGCTACCGGCCACGCCGCCGACAGCGCGCGGCGGACCATTCTCGCTGCGCGCAGCGCTCGGGCTCGACGCGTTGAAGCTGCTGAGAGACCGCAACTATCTGATGTTTTTCATCTCGTCGGTGCTCATCTGCATCCCGCTCGCGTTCTACTACCAGAACGCCAATCTCTTCCTTACCGAGATCGGGACCACCAACGCGACCGGAAAGATGACGATCGGACAGATTTCGGAATTCGGTTTCATGCTGCTTCTGCCTGTCTTCCTGCTGCGATTCGGCATCAAGACGACGTTGGTGGTGGGCATGCTTGCATGGGCCATCCGCTATGTCTTCTTCGCCTATGGCGGCCCCGACAACATTTCCGCGCTGCTGATCATCGGCATCGCCTTGCACGGCATCTGCTACGACTTCTTCTTCGTCTCGGGCCAGATCTACACGGACTCGAAAGCTGGCGAGCACTACCGCAGCGCCGCCCAAGGCATGATCACGCTGGCGACCTACGGCGTCGGCATGCTGATCGGATTCTCCGTCGCTGGCGCAATCTCAGACCGCTTCAACGTCAACGGTCAGCACGACTGGTTTCAGATCTGGATTTATCCGGCCGGGTTTGCGCAATTTCAGACCGCTTCAACGTCAACGGTCAGCACGACTGGTTTCAGATCTGGATCTATCCGGCCGCGTTTGCCGCTGTCGTCATGGTCCTGTTCGCGTTGCTGTTCCGGAACGAAGCCATCACCTACGAAGGCCGCCGATCTCGCGAGCGCTGAGCGCCGCGGCGGCGGATTGTTAGGTCCAAAGCAGCGCCGAGAGATAGACGGCGGCGCCGAACAGGCTGAGTACGGTTCTCACTGCGTGGAGCCTGCCCCACCGAACCAGCAGCGTGCGGGTTTCTGTGGAACCAAGGTCCCGGCCCGGTGCAAGCAGCTTGTTGTTGGTTCGCATGATCACTGCAAACGTGAACGGCACGACACTGCCGACCAGCAGCGCAGCGATGAGCCAACTTACTCCTGCACCGAGGAGCCAGGCAGCGACGCCACAAATCAGGCTTGCCAGCGCGAGTGGTGCCTGGAGCCATGTGGCCCGCTCATAGCTCGGAGCCCATTGCAGTGCGGCCATACGCGTTTCAAGACCCATACGGGCGGGATGCTCTGCGACATTGACGTATAGAGCCGCGCCGGCAAAGAGAGAGCCGGTGAACGTGGCCATGAATTCGAGCGTTGAAACAAGCGGAGACATATCTCTTGGGGCCTAAAGGTTGAGCTGAGCGGCGCGCACGTCGTCGCATGAACTTTGCACTTTATCTTTCACGCGTCCGCTCCAGCGATTTGTTAGGCAGCATTCCTGCCAGGCGCTTCAATAGGCAGCATTCCAGCCAGGCGCTTCAATACGACTCTTAACGCATCCGATGTGCTTGGGGGCGCCACGACACTACCGGTGACTGGACTCCGCCGTTGCCTCTCCCGCCATCGTAACGACAAAAAGCGCGGTCCACATTGCTTGAACCGGCAGCGTGACAATGTCGGCAGCCATGGCGGCAGGCACCCACTTTGAAGCGTTGCCTTTGATCCGTTGCGCATCTGGTGCGATATCCAGCCTGAAGCTACTTTGATCCGGGTAAGCCTCGACATATACGAGTACAGAATTGCCCCAATACTCTCGAAGTCCTTTGCCATTGTCTGCTTTTAAAGCCCTCGGAAATTCATAGAGCACAGGTTCAGGACTGGCTGGGATCGCATACGGATCTACCTCAGCAAGTTCTCTCACGATCGTGAGGGACTTCCACCCCTCACCCATGTACGCAATCGACGGACCAATGACCGCGTTGTATTTGAATACTCGATCTTCGTGCACAGTTACTGCGTGTTCTGACTTGATCCTGGCCATCTCGGCTCTGGGTACAAGCAGAGAGAACTCCGACTCCCGTCTTACGCCGTGAATCCTGCCCTTCACGAATAGGACGATATTGCCATCTGTCATCTGGTACGCAGCGACCAAGCGATCCGCTTGGTGTGTTGGGGAACCTGGCAAGCCAGCCAATTGCGTTACAGCGCTGGTAACACACCCGCTTAGCGCAAGCGAAAACAACACCGCGCCGAGCTTCGTCATGGCGCGTCTCTGAGCCTGACATGGCTGCTATTGGAGCCCTGAGATGCACGCAGAGAGACCATGACGCCTAACGGCTGAGCTGAGCGGCGCGCAGCGCCGTCCGCTGCGACCGGTTGTTAGGCGGCTTTTCGGTGGGCAACATGTCTAGCGGACGACGCTCTTGTTGGAGTTGTGACTTGCCCGAATCTTCCATGCCTTACCGTCGTCTACGGTCACCCACGTAAAAAGACCTTCACGCGGTTGACGCGACGTCCCGTCGTCGTTGCGGTCGCCTCGCATTCCCCAGGTTACGTGCACGATGGCTACTTGCGGGTTCAGCACTGCCACGTTTACTCCGTTAACGGTGAAGACGCCGTCCTTGAACTTGGTCGCATGGACTCGAACATGGCCCTGTACGACGGGTTCAATGCCGGTCCCGCGGTAACCATCGACATTGACCCAGTCGACGTCCACTGTGAGCAGTTTGCGAAGGCCGACTTCCATATCGTGCCTATTCCAAGCCTTCTCGAATGCTAACGCGAGGGCGCGATTGGCTTCCTCCGGAATCGCTTCCTGAGACAAAGCACTTTTGGAAACAAGTAACAACGACGTGATCATCGCCGCCATTACCAGTGTTCTGTGTATCACGTGTACCTCCTTTGGTTTCCGTCTAACGGTTGAGCTGAGCGCCGCGCGCGCCGGTATACGAGCTTGCCACTTTATCCCTCACGCGTGCGCTCCAGCGATTCGTTAGGCGTCCGGCGGAAGTTCGCAAAGCTGCAAACACAGAACGCCACGACAGCATTCAAGGCACAAGCTCCAACTCCTCCCTCTCAAGATCGGCAAACCAAATCGTGTATCCCTCGTTATCAACAAGCTCAACTGCGAGAACTGCAGTGGGATCGCTTGGAAAGTACTCGTGGCAGACGATCGCCACGTCACCAACGCGAGGCGCTCGCGCCACCGAACTCGTTCCAGTGAATTCGCACGGCTCTTTGAGCAGTTTGACTATGCGTACCGTGTCATATTCGCGAATTGGTCTCATGGACTTGCCTCAGCAATTGAGGGGACGCACCACGGACGCCTAACGGTTGAGCTGAGCGGCGCGCACGCATCCGCATGAACTGGGCACTTTATTCCGCACGCGTCCGCTCCAGCGAAGTGTTAGGTGGCAGCTGCCTTGAGAGGCCCGACCAATACCTCGTTGCCGTGTAACACGAGGCTGTCGAACATGAAGATGAACCCTTTGTAGTGATCATTGATCGATTCGAGTAACTCACCGATTTCGTCGTTTCCTTCAAATTCTAGCTGCGTCTCGAGGCCCAGCACTGAACCCGTAGCGGCTATGGCCTGCGTCGCAGCTTGCCTCGATGCGTCGTCTTCATCCAGTGATTCGACATACGCGGAAAATTGCGCCAAGTGCTGCGGCACCTCGGCTTTCGGCATGACATTAAATTGGACGGTTCCGCCCTTGATCGGCACCTGAAATGCGGTAGCTCGCCATAGGAAGCCGCCGGTTCGCGTCGCATTGGGAATGACGTCAGTAAGCTCGACGTCATCGACGGGAAGGTAGAGTGCAGCGTTCGCTGGCATGGAACCTGCCACCTAACGGCTGAGCGGAGCGGCGCGCGCGCTGCCGCATGAGCTTGGCACTTTATTTCTCACGCGTCCGCTCCAGCGATTTGTTAGGCCTGCCACTGGCCATTGTCCCGCAGCTACGTCAGCGGCCTTTGACGCACCCGCTTTCGCTTCCGACTTAAGTAGAACAGAGCGCTCGAACAAGAGAAACGCAACCACCGCTCCCACACCCGTGCCGAGGAGAATCCCAAGCCCACCGAAAATATATATGCCGATGCCGAGACCTGGCTCATCCCACGAACGAGGTGTGGTCAATATGGGCCACAGCGCACCGAGGAAGCCGCACATAAGCACTATGCCTACCCACACCGCGAGGAATTTTAGTACTGACGCGAGGCGACGGAGTGTGAGCATGATGCAGGCCTAACGGTTGAGCTGAGCGGCGCGCACGCCGACGTATGAGCTTGGCACTTTATCTCTCACGCGTCCGCTCCAGCAATTTGTTAGAGCGCATACCTACCGCCTCTTCCGGTTACGAATCTCGACAACTTTAGTGATGTCCAGAAAGTGCTTACTGGCGCCCAAGTTGCAGTAGTGCCCTTCGGCACTCAAGACGCCGAGAACAACGATGTCAGCGGTTCCCGAAGTTCCCCCGATGTTCGCATTGGCGGGAAGTTCCGCGTCTTTGAGCCTCGCGGAATTTACGCACCAAGCTTCACTAGACCCTTCTGGAGTGAACGCTGCCGTTTCGAAATTGTAAAAGTATTCGCCCCGGTACAGCTGCGGCGCGGGGCTCGGAGCCTCGGCACCGGCAACAATGACCAGACTCGAGAGCGCAACCGCGGCAGCAAGTAGACGCTTCATGTGCGCTCTAACCGTTGAGCTGAGCGCGCCGCGCGCTGCAGTTTGGGCTTGGCACTTTATCGATCACGGCTGCGCTTCAGCGAGGTGTTAGGGCGCAAGCCGCCCAGCTGCGCGGACGTCAGCGCGACAGCGCGGTCGACTGGCGTCGCGCCGCCAACACCGACAACTACGTATAGGCGGGGCACGAAGTCGTCGAACGTCGTGTTGAGCGCGAAGAACGCCGCTATGTCTTCCATCGATTCATCATCGTGCCAAGTGGTCATAACGAATTCGGTTGAATCTCTCGAGTTGTCGGGATGGCTCTCGATGTACGCCAAATCGACAGCATCGTCCCAGGCCGAACCGTCGGTTCCAGAGCAAACTGCGTACCTACAGCCTTGCCCAATGAGCTCCCGTGCCACTTGTAGCTTGCCATCAGAGGACAGCGAATCGTCACCAATGATCCATGCCGCGAATTCCTGGCCCGGAATCCCGGAATCGGCGAGCGAAACGAGTACGGGGGAGTCAGTACGGTCGGAATTACGACGGGCATTGCCTTGCGCCCTAACGGCTGCGCTGAGCGGCGCGCGCGCCGAAGTATGAGCTCGGCACTTCATTCTTCCACGCGTCCGCTCCAGCGATTTGTTAGACGGCGCACGCTTGCCTGTGCATGATGCATCGCGCGCTTCACTTAGTATGCCCTCGAGAATGCGGCGCGATGCCTAGACAATTGCCAAATCATATAGCCACCGAGAATCGTGCCAATGGGCACGCCGATGAGCAACGGCAAGGAGACCATGTAGCCAAGCCAGCGACCCCAGTGGGTGCGCCTTAAGATACCGATGCCAGCGACCACGATTAGAACCGGAAGCCAAGCGTCGGACCACCCTAACTCGATCCCTTGAATTGAGCCGTGCATGGCAATTGCGAAGAGGAGGCCCGACCCGTAGAGCATGTAAATGATGGCGAGGACGCCGGTTATCCCTGGCTCTCGCACATCGGAGGCTGGAGTTGCCGTCATGCTGCCGCCTAACGTTTGAGCCGAGCGGCGCGCGCGCCGACATATGAGCTTGGCACTTTATCTATCACGCGTCCGCTCCAGCGATTTGTTAGGTGACGATGCCATCTCGAATTCGTCGCACGAGCTCCAAGTTATACGACCGAGCGTAATTCGTAGCCTTGCCGATGAGACGCTCGTGCTCGTCACTCTCCAACGCATCGCTCGTGCCCTCAATGCATTTCATTCCGCGACGTTGCATAGAGACCTCATCCGCCTGACTGACACCCGGCGCAGTCGCGGCATAGCCAAAAACACACACGAACCGCTTATCTCCCGCTCGAAGAGAGGCGTCAAGGTCTGCAATGGGATTGGACAAGTCGAGTTTCTCTAGCGCGCGAGACAACTGTTCAGTCTGACCCAGGACAGTTTCGGAATCGCTTGTCGTACCGCAGGCGCCGAGCGTTAAGCAGCTCGAGATCAGAACCGCGAGAGAGTTTTGCGATGCCATCGATCTCGTCACCTAACGGTTGAGCTGAGCGGCGCGCGCGCCGACGTCTGAGCTTGGCACTTTATCCCTCACGCGTCCGCTCCAGCGATTTGTTAGGGAGCCCTTGCGGAGGGTTCAGTGAGAAATCCTACTACCGTGAGGTTGTTGAAGCCCGAGGCCCGGAGCACGGCTGCTGCGTCCTTGCCGCGGCGTTCGGCACCTTCACCTGAGCCTTTTACCATGACAGTAATGGGACGATTCGAGGCCACCGATAGTTTGTCTTTGAGTAGCCTGCCCACCTCGCTACAGGGCGTCGTTCGACCGAGCACCGAGCAGCCTTCGGTGCCGTCGAGAACGGTCACTGACACTGGCTTCTCGCCACCAAAGGAAGGAACGGTAAGCAATGCGAGCAGCGAGACGAGCAAGAACTTCAGGTTGGCTAAGTGGCGCATGGCAGACAGCTCCCTAACTCTTATTTAGGCCGCCGAAACCGCGGTGATTAATTACCGCAAACGCGCGGAATAACATTCTGACGCTCCCTGCATGTGTCTGTTTTTACTACAGCACAGGAGCGCGGTCGCGGTCAAACATTCGGATTAGTTATGCCGCTAGTTTGCCAAGCCAATTTGCCGGATCAAGCTCTAGACTTGCCGACGCGCATACAGTCTTGAAAGCAGACCCCGCCTGTACGGCGAAGACCTATTTGATCGCAAGACGCAAGTCTTCGATCTCTTCCTTCGCCTGCTCCAGGGTCTCCTCGACTGCCATCAGGTTCAGGCGCAGACGCGAAAACGAGGCGATCTTTTCAACCGTCATCGACAGGTCATGCATGCGCCCGGCGTGGCCGACCACGAGGTAGCTGGTCGCGAGAATATCGGTGAGATCCGGCTCATCCCCCTGCACTTCGCGGTTGAGGTTCTCATACTGCACGACGGCGTCGATGACGTCTTCGTTGATGCGCCAGCCACTGAGGATGCTCTTCGCAAACGGCGCATGCCATTTGCGCAGGATCGCGCCGTACTTGGTCCGATCTCGCAGGACGAAAGGATAATGCGCGGCGCGCGTCAGGATGAACAGTTTGCCCACGCCATGCATGAGCCCGCCGAGGAATGCGAGATCGCGATTCACGCGCGTGAACTTGCGCGCAATGACGTACGACACCGCCGCCGTCCACGCGCTGCGCTCCCACAGCGCCTCGAGATGCGGGCGAATGTCCTTGACCTGGTGCGTCTGCGACAACTGCCGCATCGCATATGCCAGCGCGGCCGAACGCAGCAGGTCGAAACCCACTCGCATCACAGCCGTGCGAATTTCGGTGACCTTCTTGCGCGTCGGATTGAGCGCCGCGGAATTCGCCATCTGCAGGACCCGGCCGACGAGCACCGGTTCGTAGTTGATGACGGGCACGAGCTGCGGGATGCCGATCTCCGGATCGCTGAGCATCTGCTGCAGACGTGTGACGATCTGCGGCACACCGGGCAACGCCACATGTGAGTCCGGCTTGATTGCGCCAAGATCCTTCTCGAGCGCCGCGGCGTCGTGCGCGACGATGTTCTCGATGGTAGTCGTCCCTAACGCCATCGCGGGCATGTCAGCCTCCCAACGCGGCTTTCAAAGCCGCAATTTCTTCGGCGGACTCGTCGATCACGGCGGCGCAGTCACCCAATTGCAGCTGCAGACGCTTCAATCCCTTGATCAGCGATTCGTCGGCGACGTTGAGTTCGCCGTTGTGCCGGTTGCGCTCGACCAGGGTCGCGAGCGACAACACGTCGGTCAGCGTCACGGGGCCGCGTTGTTCGCGATCCATGTCCTCGTGACTGGCGACGGCGTCGACGATTTCATCGGCCACCTTCCAGTTCTCGAGCAACGCCTTCGAGACATTGGTGTGCCAGTCGCGCACGATCGAGTTGTAGGTCAGCGGATCGGCCGTCAGGCTCGGATGCTTGGCGGCGCGCGTCAGGATGTAGATGCGGCCGACGTTGTGCATCAGCCCGGCCAACAAGGCGGTATCGCCGTTGAGCGATGAGAAGCGCCGCGCGATCACGTGCGACAACGCGGCGATCTGCACGCTGTTCTTCCACAGACCGTCGAGCGGCCCTTCGAGATGCTTGAACTCGGGTGACTTCCGCAGCTGCTCCACCACGAAGGCGAGCGATGCGGAGCGCACGATGTTGAAGCCCACGCGCGCCACGGCCATGCGCAGATCGGCAATCTTGCGGCCGGATGAATTGAGCGCGGCGGAGTTCGCCATGTTCATCAGCTTGCCGGCCAGCATGGGTTCGGAACCCACGACGCGCACCACGATTTCGTTCGAGACGTTCTCGTCGGAGAGCGTCTTCTGCAATTTGAGCACGATGTCGGGCACCGATGGCAATTCCACCTGCCCCTGCGACAACTCGGCGGCGAGCGCCTTCACGAACCCGAACACGACGGTGTTCGGCATCGCGCGCGTTTCAATGGTCGAGGTGGCTTCCGCGGTTGTCATGCGCCCAGCGCCTGTCGGAGTGAGGAGATTTGTTGATGGGATTCGGCCAGCGCCGCGCCACAGGATCTCGCGTCGAGCTTCATGCGGCGCGCGGCGGGGATTCCCAGGAACAGCATTTCGTCACCGCGCGGATCGGGTCCGAGCGAAGCGAGCGCATTACCCACGGCCAGCACGTCGGTGAGATCGGTGGTGCCCTCGTGTTTACGATCCAGTTCTTCGCAGCCGACGACGGCGGCGACGATCTCTTCGGCCATCTCCCAGTTGCGCAGGATGGCCTGTGCCACCCGTCCGTGCCATTCGGCGACGATGCGCTGGTAGGTGCCCGTGTCCCGCAACAGTCCGGGATAGCGCGCGGCCCGTGTCAATAGATAGAGCTTGCCGACCCCCTGGAGGAGACCCGCCAGCAGCGCGGTGTCGGCATTCACCTGCGTGAAGTGCTTGGCCACCACGTGGCTCACGGCGCCCACGTGCGCGCCGTACTGCCACAGCTCGGTCAGCGGTTCGTCGATGCCCTTGTAGGCCTCGGCGCGGCGCAGTTGCGACATCGCGAACGCGATCGTCGCGCTGCGCGCCATGTTGAAACCGATGCGGGAAATCGCAGTGCGCATGTCCGAGACCCGTTTACCGGTCGCGTTGAGCGCCGCGGAGTTCGCCAGCTGCAACAGTCGCGCGGCGAGTGCGGGTTCGGCGCCGATGACGCGCACCACGTGCTCGATTTCCACGTCGTCATTGGTGAGCGCCTTGCGCACGCGCGCGGCGATGTCGGGAAAACTCGGCAGGTCGATTTTCTCGCCCGCCAGCTCCACGACCAACGCCTCGACCAGGCGCGCCGCGTCGCTGCCACGTGGCGTGGCCGAATTTGCGCCGCGGGTAGCTACCAAGGTCGACTCCTGATCCAGACTCATGCAGTGGTTATCGGTCCGAAGAGCCGGGTATTTAACGAATAAACGCTTAATGTGAACTCACCATGGCAGCCGGGCGCTGGGCTTGCCGGCGGGCGATATGTCAAGCGGCGTGCGCCCCGGCGGCGCAGTGCAGGCGGCGCAGCAGGCGTGCCTCTGCCCGCGTCGTGCCGCAGCTCGCGACGATCTCGTCGATGCTGGCGCCGCCGCGTGCCATACGGATCGCCATCTCATAGCCACGCGCGCCACTTGGCGTAACGCTCGGCTGGGGCGGTTGTGCCAGCTCCGGTGCCGGAGCTTGGCGGCTGATCATTGGCGACGGCAGCGAAAGCTCATGCACCTGCGCGCTGAGCTCGGTCAGCTTCGCGGCGAGTTGCTGGATTTCGGCGAGCGCCTGGTCATGCTGCGCGGACAGCCGCGTGAGGCCGAGTGCCGTGTCGCGGCGGGACACGCGCAGCGCCCAGGCAAATGCGACAAACGCCGTCAGCAGCAGCGCCGCACGCAGGGCCAGCAACCAGGTATCGGGATTCTCGATCGACATCGCACTCTCCTCGTCAATCCGACGTCGCAATTCAAGGCGACAGACTGGAAGAGCACGATTCGTGCCAGCGATTGCGTCAAACTAGTTCGTCGACGGCGTCACAGCGCGCGGCAAACCCGCGGCCGCCGAGGCGGGCACCGGCGATTTCGTCGTCCGTAATGGCGCAGCGGGTTCGCCCGGCACCGCCCGCGGCTGCGCGGGCTCGCTCGAATTGATGTCGGGCATTTCCATCGGCTGGCTGCCGTCGCTGGAGTCGGCCGTGCCGGAAAGGATCACCAGCAGGACGCGGCGATTGGCGTTGCGGTTGTCGGCCGTGTCATTCGGCTTTGCCGGACGCCATTCACCGAGGCCGATGACCGACAGGCGCTTGGGCGAGACGCCGCCGTCGGCCAGTAGATGGACCACACTCGCGGCGCGCGCGGAGGACAGTTCCCAGTTCGACGGAAACAAGACCGTCTTGATCGGCTTGTTGTCGGTGTGGCCTTCGACGCGGATGGGGTTCGGGAACGGCGCCAGCGTTCTCGCCAGCGCCTGCAAAGCAGGCACTGCGGAAGGAGAGATCGTCGCCACGCCGCTCGGAAACAGAATGTCGGCGCGGATTTCCACTTCGATCCAGAACGAGTGACGCCGCACTGTCACCAGCTCGGCATCGACCAGTGCCGCGAGCGAGGCCTCGACCGCATCCGCGACCTTTGCGAGCTCGGGCGGCACGATGACTTCGATCTGGTTGCTGTTCGAGCCCTGGCCCTCGCCATTGCGCGGCGCGGGACCTAAGCCCTTGCCCTCCAGCTCGCCCACCGCTATCGCTTCCAGCATCTGGCGCGGCTGGCCTTCGATGTTGGCCTGCTGGACGATGGACACCGCAATGTCGGCGCCGCTGCCGCGGGACTTCTCGCCCACCTGCACCGGCTCCAGAGTTTTCGGCGAGCCGCGGAATGCGGCCTGCAGCGAGTCGGAGAGAACGCGGAACTTGCCTTCGTTGACCGACGAGATCGCGTACATCACCACGAAGAATGCGAGCAGCAGAGTTATGAGGTCACCGTATGGGATAGCCCATGCCTCATGATTCTGATGCTCTTCGTGTTTGTGCTTGCGCGCCATGGGGTCAGGCCCCATTTCCAGGAAATGGGGCCTGACCCCATTCTTCAGTGCAGATAGCCATGGAGCTTGGCTTCGATGGCCCGGGGATTCTCGCCCTGCGCGATCGAGATCATTCCTTCGATGATCATCTCGCGCACCTGCGTCTGTTCGGCGACGATGCCCTTGAGCTTGCCGGCCATCGGCAGGAAGAACAGGTTCGCGAGGCCGATGCCGTAGATCGTCGCGGTGAACGCCGCGGCAATACCGTGGCCGAGCTTCGACGGGTCGGCGAGGTTCTGCATGACGGCCATGAGGCCGAGCACCGCGCCGATGATGCCGAGCGTGGGCGAATAGATGCCCATGCCTTCCCAGACTTTCGCCGCGCGGGTGTCGTTGTGCTCGCGCACGTCCATTTCCACTTCCATGATGCCGCGGATGGCGTCGGGCTCGGATCCGTCGACCACCAGCTGCAGACCCTTCTGCACGAAGGTGTCCTCCTCCTGCTGGATCATGGGTTCCAGGCCTAACAACCCTTGCTTGCGCGCGATGTTGGACCATTCGATGATTTTCCGGATCAACGCCTCGGCCTGCAGCGCCGGCGGCCTGAATACCCAGCTCACGCGGTTCAGCGCCAGCTTGAATACGGGCAGCGGCGTCTGGATGAAGATCGATGCGAACGTACCGACGAACACGATCATGAACGCAGCCGCCGACAGCAGCGCCTTGAGGCCCGCGCCCTTGAGCACGGCGCCGACCAGGATGGCCACCAGCGCGAGAATGAATCCGACTACCGACAGGATATCCATGATTTGAGGCTACTCGAGGCGGTCGCGCCAGCCTGACAAGCGAGCCTGCAGACGCGTCAACGCCTGGCCATGGATCTGGCAGATGCGCGACTCGCTCACCTTCAGCACCGCACCGATCTCCTTCAGGTTCAATTCGTCGTCGTAGTACAGGGACATCACCGTGCGTTCGCGATCCGGCAGTCCCGCGATGGCGTCGGTGAGAGCGCTCCGAAATCTCTCATCGATGACATCGCGGAACGGGTCCGCATCCGGATCGGTGGCATTGATCTCACCCTCTTCGGTGGTGAGGCTCGCGATCTGGCAGCCGGCCGCGTCGCCGACGATCTTGTGATAGTCGTCGAGGCTCATGCCCATCTTCTTGGCGACATCGGCGTCGCGCGCCTCGCCGCCGATCTCCGCCTCGAGCTCGCGGATGGCAGTAGCCACCGCGCGCGCCTTGCGATGCACGGAGCGCGGCGCCCAGTCGAGCTTGCGCAGCCCGTCGAGCATCGCGCCACGAATACGAATGCCGGCGTAGGTTTCGAAACTCGCGCCGCGGCCGGCCGAGTAGTTAGCGGACGCCTCGAGCAGGCCGAGCATGCCGGCCTGGATCAGGTCATCGACTTCAACGGACGCGGGCAGCCGGCCGGCCAGGTGATACGCGATGCGTTTCACCAATTCGGCATGGCGCATCACCAACGCCTCGGTTTCCCGGGCGCTGGGGCGCTGGCTGTAGGCGCTGACTCCCGTCACCGAACCACCTCGAGGCGGACCGATGGACGCCGGATCAGGCGCTCCACGAAGAACTCCACATTACCCCGGGGACCTTCGGCTATTGGCCACATATCGGCCCGCAGGGCGAGGGTCTTGAGCGCCACCGAGGCCGGGCATGACGGGTACGCCTGCACAACGGGACGCTGTTCACGGATCGAGCGGCGCAGGAACGGGTCTTCGGGGATTTCGCCGACGTAGTCGAGCTCGACCGTCAGGAACCGCGTTGCAACACGTTCGAAGCGCTGGAACAGGCCCTGCCCCATGCCGCGGCCGCGCACCTGGTTCACCAGCACGCGGAATTTGCTGACGCCGTGGTCCCGCGAAAGAATCTTGATCAGCGCGTAGGCATCGGTGAGCGAGGCCGGTTCGTCGCAGATCACCACCAGCACCTGCTGCGCAGCCTGGGAGAACTGCAGCACTGAGCCTGCGATCCCGGGAGCGGTATCCACCACCATCACATCGAGCTTGGCGGTGATGTCGCCGAAGGCGCGCACCAGGCCGAGATGCGTCAGCGTGTCGAGCTCGGCCAGCTGCGCGATGCCCGAGGCAGCTGGAACGACTTTGAAACCCTGCGGCGCATCGAGCACGATCTCTTCGAGCGAGCAATTGCCCGCCAGCACGTCGGCCAGCGTGAGCCGCGGCGTGAGTCCGAGAAATACGTCGACATTGGCGAGGCCAAGGTCACCGTCCAGCAGCATGACCTGCTTGCCGCGCTGCGCGAGCGCCGCGGCGAGATTGACTGAAATTGTCGTCTTGCCCACACCGCCCTTGCCGCCGGTGACGGCGATGACCTGCACCGGCGATGCATTCACGGCGCGCGTCACACCGGACAGATTCGGCTCAGGCTTACGTGCCGACATGTTCAGCTCCCGAGATTCTGCGCTGCATGGTTTCGTCGTCCGGCGTGGCGTTGTTGCGATGGGCGATGTCGACCGCGCGCGCCACGAGACTGTGCGAGCGCGCGGGCTCGAGATCTTCGGGCACGCGTTGTCCGTCGCTCACGTACGCCGCCGGTAGTTTGGTGCGCACCAGCGCGGAAAGAATCCCGCCGAGACTGACGGCCTCATCCACCTTCGTGATGCAGACCGCGGTGGGCTGCGCGAGTGCAAAGCGCCCGAGCACCTCGTCTATGGTTCCTGCCTGCGTGCTCGCGGGCAGCACGATGGTGGTCTCGATCTTCTCCTCCTGCATCTGCTGCAACAGGCGCAGGCGGCGCGCCAGCTCCGGGTCGCGCGGGCTGGCGCCCGCGGTGTCGATGAGCACCAGTCGCTGTCCGGCGAGTCCGGCCAGCAGCTCGGGCAATTCGGCGATGTCGTAGACGGTATGCGCCGTGACGCCCAACAAACGTCCCAGCATGTGCATCTGTTCGTGCGCGCCGATGCGCACCGCGTCTGCGGACACCAGCGCGATGCGGCGCGGGCCGTGGCGCAGTACCCAGCGTGCCGCGAGTTTCGCGATCAACGTGGTCTTGCCGGCGCCGGCGGCACCCGCGAAGGCGATGCGTCCGCCCTCTTCGAGCCAGCGGTCGCCCGTGACCTGAATCGTGCGCGCGATCGTGGCGAGCGCGAAGCGGCGCGCGGCAGTGAAATTGAGTTCGGCCGGAATCTTGCGCGCCAGCGACTGCGAGAGCTCGTTCGAGAGTCCAAGCCGGGCGAGCTCCTTCAGCATCGCGGCCTGCAAGGGCGAGCGGCGCGACATGTCGTTCCAGGTGAGCGTGGCAAGCTGCGCCTCGAGCATGCGGCGCATGCCCTTCACTTCTTCGGCCAGTGACGCTTCGGCGGCCGGCGCGTGGCGCGGCGGCGGCGCATCGTCTTCGTGCGAGCCGAACTGCGCGACTTCCGGCGACAGCTGCGATGAGGCGCGCTTCAACCGGGCGAAATCGACGCTGCGTACCCCCGTGTCCGGGACCTGCGGCGCGGCGCGCGGCTTGGGCGTGGGCTCGACCGTGGCGCGCTGCGAATCGAAATCGATCGCCGCGACCACTTCGACCTCATCGCCGACTTTGCCCGACGAGAGGATGACCGCGTCGGGCCCCAGGGCCTCGCGGACCTGTGTCAGCGCCGAGCGCATGTCTTTGGCAAGATATCTCTGTATTTTCATCGTCTTTATTTCGTCCGATTAGGGCCCTATCTACCCACCGCGGTCACCATGCGGACCTTGCGGTTGTCCGGCACTTCGTTCCAAGCCAGCACGTGCAATCCCGGTACGCTCACCCGGAAGAACCGGGCCAGCGCCGCGCGCAGCGTGGGCGGCGTCAGCAATACCGCCGGTTCGCCGCCACGTTCTTGACGCTGCACGGCGTCTGCCAATCCTCGTTGCAAGCGCTCTGCCAGCCCGGGCTCCAAACCCGGACTTCCGCCGTTATTTGTGAGTCCATTTGACAGAAGTCGCTCGAGTTCTGGCTCAAGTGTGATGACGGGCAACTCGTCGGCGAGTCCGACGATGTCCTGGACGATCTGGCGACCCAGGGCAACCCTGACCTGGCCGATCAGGATCTGCGGATCCGTCGAGCGCGGACCGGCTTCCGCCAATGCTTCGACGATGGCGCGCACGTTGCGGATCGGCACGCGCTCGGCCAGCAGGCCCTGCATCACGCGCACGACCACCGCCAGCGGCAGCACTTTCGGCACCAGTTCCTCGACCAGTTTCGGCGCGCTCTTGGCCAGCGTCTTCAACAGCTGTTCGGCCTCTTCGTGGCCAAACAGCTCGTGCGCGTGCGACTGGATCAGGTGCGACAGGTGCGTCGCGATGACGGTGGCCGCGTCGACCACGGTGTAGCCGAGCGACTGCGCGTGCTCGCGCATGCTTGGCTCGATCCATGTGGCTTCCATGCCGAACGCCGGATCCTTGGTTGCGAGCCCGTTCAACGGGCCGAACACACGGCCTGGGTTGATCGCGAGCTCGCGATCCGGATGCACCAGGCTCTCGCCTATGGACACGCCGGCAAGCCGGATGCGGTAGGCGTTGGGTCCCAATTCAAGGTTGTCGCGGATGTGAACTGCCTGCACGAGGAAGCCGAGCTCCTGCGTGAGCTTGCGGCGGATGCCGCGAATGCGGGCTAACAAGTCGCCGCCCTTGGTGCGATCCACGAGGGGCACCAACCGGTAACCGACTTCCAGGCCGATCGTGTCGACGGGCCGCACGTCTTCCCAGGAAAGCTCCTGCACTTCCGCCGGCGGCGTCGGCGGCTCGGGCGCGATCAGCGGCGCGGCCTCCGCCGCTTCGCGCTTCTTGACCAGGCGCCACGCGCCGAAGCCGCACAGCGCGGCGATCGACAGGAACACGAGGTTGGGCATGCCGGGAATCAGGCCCATGATGCCGAGCACGGCCGCCGCGACGCCGAGCGCCTTCGGCTGGCCAAACAACTGACGGCCGAGCTCGCTGCCCATGTCCTGTTCGCGCGAGATTCGCGTCACGATGATGGCGACTGCGACCGACAGCAGCAGTCCCGGAATCTGCGCCACGAGGCCGTCGCCGATCGTGAGCAAGGTATAGGTCTTGGTGGCCTCGCCCATCGGCAGGTCGTGCATCATCGTGCCGATGCAGAGGCCACCAATGATATTGATGACCATGATGAGAATGCCGGCAACCGCATCGCCGCGGACGAACTTGCTGGCGCCGTCCATGGAACCGTAGAAATCCGACTCCGCGCGCACTTCTGCGCGGCGCAGGCGCGCCTCATCCTGCGTGATGATGCCGGCATTGAGATCGGCGTCGATCGCCATCTGTTTGCCGGGCATGGCGTCCAACGCGAAACGCGCGGACACTTCCGATACGCGGCCGGCACCCTTCGTCACGACCACGAAGTTGATGATGGTGAGGATGATGAACACCACCGCGCCGACGGCGTAATTGCCGCCGATCACGAACTCGCCGAACGCAGCGATCACCTTGCCGGCGGCGTGCGATCCCTCGTGGCCGTGCAGCAGCACGACGCGCGTCGAGGCGACGTTCAGCGCCAGGCGCAGGATGGTCACCAGCAACAGCACGGTCGGGAAGATCGCGAACTCGAGCGGACGCTTGACGTGGAACACGGCCATCACGATCACCAGCGACAGCGCGATGTTGAACGTGAAGAGAATGTCGAGCACCACCGGCGGCAGCGGCAGGATCAACATCGCGAGGATCGAGATGAGACCGATCGGTATGCCGATGCCGACGCGCAGCATCGGGCTCAAGCCTGTGTTGTTGGTGGTTGCTTCGGCCATAGTTAGTTAATGACGGGTGGTGGCGGCGGCGTCACGCCGCGTTCGACGCACGCCTTGAGTTGATAGACGTAGGTCAGAACCTGGGCGACTGTCACGTACAGCGCGGCCGGCACTTCGCGGCCGAGATCCACGGTGCGATACAACGCGCGCGCCAGCGGCGGCGCTTCGATGATGGGGACATTGTTTTCCATGGCGATCTCGCGAATGCGCGCGGCGGTGAGATCGGTGCCCTTGGCGACGACGATGGGGGCGCGCATCTTGGCGTCGTCGTACTTGAGCGCGACGGCGTAATGAGTCGGGTTCGTGACGATGACGTCCGCCTTCGGGACTTCCTGCATCATGCGGCCGCGCGCCAGGGCGCGCTGCGCCTCGCGAATGCGGCCGCGGGTCTCGGGCGAACCTTCGCTCTCCTTGTATTCCTCGCGCACTTCTTCGCGCGTCATCTTGAGATCGCGCGAGTGCTGCCAGAGCTGGAACGGCACGTCGAAGGCGGCGATCGCCACGAGTCCAAAGCACAGCACCAGCAAGGCATAACCGGCCAACGCCGCCGAATGCGTAATGGCACCGTTCAGCGGCTCCGAGGAAAGTCCCAGCATCTGCGGCGTCATGCCCTTGAGCAGCACCATCGCGATGACGGCGACGACGCCGACCTTCGCGAGGCCCTTGCCGAGTTCGACCGAGCCGCGCGCGGAGAACATGCGGCCCAGGCCTTTCGCAGGACTCAGGCGTGAGAACTGCGGCATCAGCGCCTGCGTCGAGAAATTCCAGCCGCCGATCGCGAGCGGTGCGGCCAGCGCCGCGAGGAACGTCGCGCCGAGAATCGGCAGAATGATCAACAAGGCCTGGGAGCCCGCGCTCATCAGCGCCGGCCAGATGACGTTTTCGCCAACGGCTTGCGCGGGTTCGAGCGACAGCGAGCCGCGCATGAGCTCGGCAAACTTGCCGGCAGCGCCGCGGCCGAGGGTGTACACGGCGGTCGCGGCCGCGACGCACACCGCGGCCATCGACAACTCGACGGAGCGCGGAACCTGGCCCTTCTTGCGCGCCTCGTCGAGGCGCTTGGGAGTGGCCCGTTCGGTACGTTCCTGGCCGCCCTCCGACATGGCCTAACGTCCCCCACTCAAAGAACGCACGAATTCGAACCCGTTCGCCAGCAATTCCGTGAAGCTGGCCTGCAGCGGACCGATGCCGGCCAGCACCACCAGCAAGCCCACCACGAGAGAAACCGGGAAACCCACCGCGAACAGATTCAGGGACGGCGCGGCGCGGCTGACGACGCCGAACGCGAGGTTGACGATCAGCAGCGCGGTGACGCCCGGCAGCGCGATGCCGATCGCGCCGGAAAACAGCGTGCCGCCCCAGAGGATCAGCCCCCACAGGCCTTCCTGGCCGAGACCGGTCGTGCCGATCGGCAGGCTGTAGAGGCCGGCCACGAGCATCTCGATCAGCGCCACGTGACCGCCCAGCGCGAGGAACGTGAGCGTCGCCAGAATCACATACAGCTGACCCAGCGCCGGTGTGCTGCTGCCGCGCAGCGGGTCGATGTTGAACGCGAACGACAGGCCCATGCTGTTGGCTAACAACTGCCCCGCCAGGGCCAGCGCGTCAAACACCACCTGGAGTGCGAATCCCAATGCCACGCCGATAAGCAACTGCTGGAACACGACGACGAAACCTTGCGGCGAGAACGGCGCGATGGTGGGCGCGGGGATCAGCGGCACGACCAGGGCGGTAATGGCGGCCGCGAGAATGACGCGCGTGCGCGCCGGTACGAAACGCGCGCCGAAGACCGGCGCCACCATCAGGCAGGCGCCGATGCGCGCGAAGGGAAAGAATCCCTGCGCCACGTAGGCCTCCAGCTGTCCGGTGGTGAGTGCGATCGGCATGGCCTAACCGATGAGTCCCGGAATGCTTTCGATGAGACCGCGCGTGTACTCGACCAGGCTCTTGATCATCCACGGTCCCGTGAACGCCAGCACCGCGGCCATGGCCAGCAATTTCGGAATGAATGACAGCGTCATCTCGTTGATCTGCGTCGCGGCCTGAAAGATGCCGACGATCAGGCCCACCGCGAGCGCGGTCAGCAGCAGCGGCGCAGCCAGCATCAGCGTCATTTCGAGCGCGTGACGACCCACGGTGATTACCATTTCGGGACTCATTGGAAATACCTGCCTGAAGAAACCGTCATCTGAAAAAACTTTGGGCGAGCGTGCCCATCACCAGCGCCCAGCCGTCGATGAGCACGAACAACATGATCTTGAATGGCAGCGATATGAGGACCGGTGACAGCATCATCATGCCCATCGACATGAGCACGCTCGCGACCACCAGATCGATGATCACGAACGGAATGAACAGCAGGAAGCCGATCTGGAACGCGGTCTTCAACTCGCTGGTGACAAACGCCGGCACCAGGATGTTCATCGGCACGTCGGCGGGCGTCGCAAAGCCTTTGCCGCCCGAGATGCGCACGAAGGTGGCGATGTCGGACTCGCGCGTCTGCTCGAGCATGAAACCCTTGAGCGGCACGAGTGCGCGCTTGAGCGCCACATCGGCATCGATGGTGCCGGCCAGGTAAGGCTGCGCGGCCTGGGTGTTGACCTTGTCGACCACCGGCGCCATCACGAACAACGTGAGGAACAACGCCAGGCCCACCAGCACCTGGTTTGGCGGTGTCTGCCCCGCGCCGATCGCCTCGCTCGCCTGGCGAAGAATTGCCAACACGATCACGATGCGCGTGAAGGCGGTCATCATCAGCAGGATGGCCGGCAGCAGCGACAGCACCGTCATCAGGATCAGGACCTGCAGCGTCAACGAGTAGGTCTGGCCGCCGCCGGGTTCCGTGGTCACGGTGATCGCGGGCAAACTACCCGGCGCGCTCGTGGCCGCATCCGCCAGCAGCGGCGCAAACAGCAGCACCAGGATCGTGAGGATACGTCCGAGTTTCATTTACCCAGGCCCTTCATGAGGAGGTCCTTGAAACTCGGCATTTTGGGTCCGGTGGAAGGCGGTGCCGGCGGTGCTTCGGTGTTCGCACCGGCCGGAAAAACATGCAGCGGGCGCACATTGCCCTGGGCGACGCCGATCAGGATGTCGGTCTCGCCGACGCGAACGAGCACGCAGCGTTCCTTCGGTCCCAGCACCTGGTTGCTGAGCACCTGGATGCGATCGCGACCACCGGCCACATTGCCGAAGCCGCGCATGCGCTTGCCCAGCCAGGCGAGGCCCGCGATCAGCGCGAGAATGACGATCAGCGCTAGCGTGACCTCGGCGAGGCCGCCGCCGGTCGAATGCGCGGCGCTCGCGGCGGGCGCGGCAAACAAGGGCGCGTCCATCGTGCGTCCTTACTTGAGTTTCTTGATGCGTTCGGCGGGGCTGACGACGTCCGTGATGCGGATGCCGAACTTCTCGTTCACCACCACCACCTCGCCGTGCGCCACCAGCGTGCCGTTGACGAATACGTCAAACGGTTCACCGGCGGCGCGATCCAGTTCCACCACGCTGCCCTGGTTGAGCTGCAGCAAGTTGCGAATCGGGATGCGGGTGCGGCCGACTTCCATCGACAGCGTGACGGGCACGTCGAGGATGACCTCGAGATTGACGTCGGCTGAGGCGCCTTCGGCTTCCTCGGCTTGCACTGGGGCTTTCGCGTTCATTTCATATTCCTACTAAGAGCTGGCCTTCAGATTGTCTTGCGCAGCAACAGCGCGTCGACCGCGTTGGTTCGCGGACGGCGCACGCGTTGCTCGAATCGAACCGACTGGTGGCCGCGCGACACGCCGTAGCTGCCGCGGAACAGCGGCACGCCCTCGGCGAGCACGGTTGCCTTGCCGGAAAAATCACAGGGAATCACGTCGCCTGCCTTGAGATTGATGAGCTGCGACAGGGTCACGCTGGCGTGACCTAACATCGTGGACAGTTCGATCTCGGCGTCCTGGATGTCTTCCTTCAGGGAGCTCAGCCAGCGATCGTCCTGCGCCGGGCCGACGCCGCTGGCGCCCGCCTCGAGTACTTCCTTGAGCGGCTCGAGCATCGACATCGGCAGCACGATCTGCAGATCGCCGCCACCGCCCTCGAGCGCGAGCTGAAAGCCGCAGATCACCACCGGCTCGGCCGGCGAGCAGATCTGCACGAAGCTCGGGTTGACCTCGGACTTCACGTGCTCGACGTCGATGGCCGCGACCGGCGCCCACGCCTCACGCATGTCGTTGAACGCCGAGCGCAGCAGCATCTGGATCACGCGCATCTCCGTCGGCGCGAATTCGCGCGCTTCGGCGGACTGCTGACGGCCGTTGCCGCCGAAGAAGTTGTCGACTATGCAGAACACCAGCTTCGGGTCGAGCGCAAACAGCGCGGTGCCGCGCAGCGGGTTCACGCGCACGAGGTTGAGATTGCTCGGCAGCGCCAGCGACTGCGCGTAATCGGCAAACTTGGCACTGCGCAGCGGCATGACCGCGATCTCGAGCGGCCGGCGCAGCAGGTTGTAGAAGCTCACGCGCAGGCTGCGGGCGAGCCGCTCGTTGATCAGCTCGAATGCCGGCATGCGCAGGCGCATCGCGCCCGGATCATTCTGGAAGTCGTACGGCCGTACTTCGCCCGAGATGGGCGGCGGGTCGGTGTTGACGTCGCCGGAATCGACGGCGTTCAGCAGCGCGTTGACTTCTTCCTGGTTGAGGACTTCCTGCGCGGCCATGTCTATTGCATCACGAAGGCGGTGAAGTACAGCGCCTCGATCTTCGAGGGCTCACCGCCGGCGCTCTTGACGACTTCGCGCACCGCGGCGAGCGAATCCGCCTGCAGCCTTTCCTTGCCCTCGCGCGTGGAAATCGTGTCGTATTTCTGATTGCCGAGCAGCAGCAGCAGATCGTTGCGGATGCGCGGATCGTTGCTCTTGAGAAGTTCCTGGATATGCGGTTCGCGGGTCATGATGCTGACCGTGACCTGCAGGAAGCGCACCGCGGCCTCCGCCTCGAAATTCACCACGAACGGCGGATCGAGGTTTACGTAGATAGGCGGTTGCACCACCGCTTCTTTCTTCGCCTCTTCCTTGTGGTCGCCGCCCTTCAGGAAGAAGAACGCGCCCGCGGCGCCGCCCAGCAGCACAACGGCAAGGATGATGAACAGCAGCTTCTTGCTCTTGGGAGCGCCTTCTGCGCCCTCTTCGCTTTCAACCAGTTCGTCTTCCGCAAATTCTTCTTCGTCGGCCATGACATCCTCGACTCACGCCTGCGGCGTGTTGGTGGTCTGGATGTGCAACCGCCATGCCACGGGTTTCCTGTGACAGGCATCACGAAAAGTCGGGGAAAGCGCCGGAATTCCGGCGGTTGGAGAAGGGGAAGCGGTGCCGGAAGGCCCGGCACCACTTCCGGCACCAACCTCTTACGCGTAGATATCCAGCAGCGAGGTGCTGACGGCCTGGCTGCTCGCGGCCTCGGTCTCCTCTGCCACCGCGCCGACGGCGGCTGTGCCCGAAGATCGCTCGGGGCGGTTCTGCCCGCCCGACTGATGCGACACGGTCGCGTTGGAAAGCTGCAGGCCCTGCGCACCCAGCAGTTCGCGCAATCGCGGCAGTGACGCTTCGAGCGCCGCGCGCGTTTCCTGATTCGCGGCGCCGAAATGCACGCTGGCTTCGCCATCGCGCACGTTGATCTGAATATCGAGCGGCCCCAAATCCTGCGGCACGAGTTTGAGCGACGCGCTGGATTCGCCATCGCGGGCCATCATCACGAGGCGATGCGCCAGCGCATCCGCCCAGCGCGCATCGTGCACGGGAGTCGACAGTCGCGGTCCGGCGGCCGGCGCAACGTCGTGGCCGCGCTTGGCCGCCAGATCGCCCAACGCACTCATCCAGCCATCTGCCGACGGCTTGTCCTTTTCGGTGGTCTCGCTCTTGGACGCCAACGCGGCGGCAAATGCGCTCACGGAATTCTGCGCGGCCGCGGCCACGAGTGCGTCGCGGTTCGCTCCGCCAGGAGTCGCGGACGCCGTGCCGGGCGGTGCGACGTCGATGGGATTCATCTGCTCGGACACGAGCGCCTGGCGGGTCAGCGAGGCTGGGACCGTACCCTGGCCTGCCTTGCCTTCGGCACCGCCGCCCTGGCTACCTTGTCCCTGCGACGGATCGGTGTTGGCGCCGGCCTGTGGCGCGAACACGCCGGTGGGCACCATCAACTCCAGCCAGTCGGAGAGGATGTCGTCATCAGTCTTGGCAATCTCATCCGCGTCGAGCAGCGCTTCGGGAAGCTCCGCGCTGGCGGCCGTATCGCTCTCGCCCGACTCGGGCAGCAGGGTCGCCGCGTCGTCCAGAATCTTCAGCATATCCGCCGGCGAAACATCGCCCGGCAGCGGTGCGGCAGCCGCGGGCGCTCCGGCAGTCTTGGGCGGCTTTACCAGCAGCAACTGAGCGAGCGATTGCGTCGGCAGCGTGTCGGCGAGCGAGGGCTCGACTGCAGGCACGGCGCCGGCCAGCAGGTTCTGGAAGTCCGTCGCCTCGCCCGGGGTCGCCGGCGCCGTGGCGCTGTTGGTGCTCGGAGCCGCCGGACAAGCCGGCGTCTCGGTGAATACAGTCTTGGCGCTCATCATGGTCTACCTCTCGCCTTTGTGCGCATTTCCGCGCTGGGCCAGTTCATCGTTTTCGCGTTGATCGCGCCGGTCTTCTTCGCGACGCGCTTCGGTTTGCCAGCGGTCCGCCAGCGTCTGCACGACCTGCGCGCGTTGCGCAGCCTCGCGCCAGGAATTGAGCATCTGGTCGCGCACCGCGCGGGCCGCGGCCAGCACCTGGCGCTGCGCGCCGAGCGCCTCGCCGAGCCTTGCCAGAAAGGCCTGGAATTCGCGCACGCCGGAGATGTCCACGCCACCCGCACCACGTTGCGCGAGCTGGTCTTCGTATTCGTTGCGATAGCGCTCGAGCGCGACGAGCTTCTGCTCGGCCTCGATGGCATTGCGCTCGGCTTCCGCCAGCCGCTCGGCCCGTTCGCGCTCGGTGCGCGTTGCGACCTGCTGCACGAGATCGAGTTGGTCAGCGCGGCTCATGTGCCGACACCTAGACCATTGTTAGCCGGGAACTGGGCGTCGGCTTCGGCGAACATCTGCGCGAGCGCGCGCACACTCTCGGCGTGGCCCACACGTTCCTTGATGCCCTGCTGCAGGAATTTCTGCATCTTCGGCCACATCGCGATCGCCGCATCCACGCGCGGATCGCTGCCGCGCTGATACGCGCCGATGTTGATGAGATCGCGATGCTGTTGATAGGTCGCGAGCGTGTGGCGAAACCGGCGCGCGAGATCGAGGTGATCGGGCGGAATGATGTCCTGCATCACGCGGCTCACCGAGGCCTCGACGTCGATCGCGGGATACTGGCCGGCCTCGGCGATACGGCGCGACAGCACGATGTGTCCGTCTAGAATCGCGCGCGCCGCATCGGCGATCGGATCCTGCGGATCGTCGCCTTCGGTGAGCACGGTGTAGAAGGCGGTGATCGAACCGCGATCTGTGTTGCCATTGCCGGCGCGTTCGACCAGCGCGGGCATGCGCGCGAACACGGACGGCGGGTACCCCTTCGTGGCGGGCGCCTCGCCGATGGCGAGACCAATCTCGCGTTGCGCCTGCGCAAAGCGTGTCAATGAATCCATGATCAGCAGCACGCTGTGGCCGCGATCGCGAAAATACTCGGCGACCGCAGTCGCGAGCCACGCGCCATGCAGGCGCAACAGAGGCGGATTGTCCGCGGGAGACGCGACCACCACCGAGCGGCGCCGCCCTTCCGGTCCGAGAATGCGCTCGACGAATTCCTTGACCTCGCGGCCGCGCTCGCCGATGAGCCCGACGACGATGATGTCGGCGCTGGTGTAGCGCGCCATCATGCCTAACAACACGGATTTGCCGACTCCGGAGCCGGCAAACAGGCCGATGCGCTGACCGCGCCCGACCGTGAGCAATGCATTGATGGAACGCACGCCCACATCGAGCGGCTGCTCGATCGGTTTGCGCTGCAGTGGATTGATGGACTGGCCCAGCAACTTCACACGATCGTCGCCGACCAGCGGACCGAGTCCATCCAGTGGTGAACCCGTGCCGTCAACGATGCGGCCCAGCATCCCCGGTCCGACCTTCACAGTGCCGGCGCGCTGCCGCGGAATCACGCGCGCGCTGGGCGCGAGACCCTGCATGTCGCTGGTGGGCATCAGCAGCAGGCGCTCACCGGCGAAACCGACGACCTCCGCCTCCACACGCGATCCGTCGACCGCAAGCAGATCGCAGATGTCGCCGACCGCGGCCTGGCATCCCGTTGCCTCGAGCGCCAGGCCCACCATGCGCGTCAGCGTGCCTTCGACTGCGGGCGGCAACAGCGCCTGTGCGCGCTTCGACTGCAGCGCGAGGCGATCGCGCCACAACCCGGAGCGATTCACCGCAGGTTGTTCCTGCGGGATCACGCCGGGCTCCCGGTATCATCCGCGCCGCTTTCGCCGCGCGCTTCAGCGTCGTCGGCCTCGTCGGCCGCAGCGCTGCGTTCGCGCGCCGGACCCACTTCGCCGAGCAAACTATTGACCGCCTCGGCCACGCGCGTTTCGAGCCGCGCGTCGATGCTCGACGTCGCGGTCGTGATGCGACAGCCGCCGCGCGCCAACAGCGGATCTTCTTTCAATACCCATTCGGACTCGCCCGCGGGAGTCGCGAGCCTTTCGCGCACGATGGCCGCGTCGGCCGGATGCAGATGGACTTTCATGTCGCGCGTCGCCAGCGGCAGCAGGCCGACGGTGTGGCGGATGATCCCGATGACTTGCGAAGGATCGAGGCGCAGCTCACGGCGCACCAGGTGTTTGGCGATGATGAGCGCGAGGCGCGTGAGCTCGTGCTCCATCGCGGTATCCAGCTGATCGAGCGGCTTGGCGAGCGTGCCGAGAATGGCCTCGAGCGCGGCGTATTTGACGTTGACGTCGCCGATGCGCGCCGCGAGCTCGGCCTCGCCACGCCGCACGCCCTCGGCGTGCCCTGCGGCGAGACCCTGCTCCCAGGCATCGCGCTCGACGGCTTCGAGGTGCATGACGTTGACACCGGCGCCACGGCGCTGCACCAGCGGTCCTTCGACCGCCGGCAGATCCCAGCGCGCAATGGCTGCGTCCTCCGCTGACGCCGCAATCTTGTTAGACATACGCGTCGCCGCCGCCCGCTCCCAGCGAGATCGTGCCCGCGTCGGCCAGCTTGCGGGCCGCGACCAGGATTTCCTTCTGCGCCGCTTCCACTTCGGACAGCTTCACCGGGCCCTTGGCCTCGAGGTCGTCCTTCATCATTTCGGCCGCGCGCTGCGACATGTTCTTGAAGATCTTCGCTTTCAGCGTTTCGTCCGCGCCCTTGAGCGCGATCAGCAGTTTGTCCGCCGCCACCTGGCGCAGCAGTTCCTGCATGCCGCGGTCGTCGACCTTCTGCAGGTCGTCGAAGATGAACATCAGGTCCTGGATCTTCTGCGACAGCTGTTCGTCGACCTTGGCGAGGTCGGTCATGATCATGTTGCTCTGCTCGCCCTTGACGAGGTTCATGATGGCCGCGGCGACCTTGGGTCCGCCCATCGTCGCCGTCTTGCTGGAGCTCGCGCCGGAGACACTTTTCTCGATCATTTCATCGAGCTCGGTCAGCGCCGTCGGGCGCACGCCGTCCATCGTCGCGACGCGGATGACCAGGTCCGAACGCATCGACTCGGGCAGGAAGTTGAGGACCTCGGCGGCCTGCTCGGGCTCGAGGTACGACAGCACGATCGAGATGATCTGCGGATGTTCGTTGCGCACCAGCTCCGCGACCTGCTTGGAATCCATCCACTTGAGCGCTTCGAGGCCCTTGCGGCGGCTGGTGATCGGGATGCGGTCCATGAGCGTCACGGCTTTATCTTCGCCGAGTGCGTTCACCAGCACCTTGCGCACGAAATCTTCGCCGCCGACGCCTACGCTGGTCTGCTTCTCTACGCCGCTGCTGAAATCGGTGAGCACCTTCGAGACTTCCTCGCGCGACACGTTGGCGAGATCGGCCATGGCCTTGCCGAGTTGCTGCACTTCCTTGGCGCCCATGTGCCGCAGTATCTCCGCGGCTTCGGATTCGCCCAGCGTGAGCAACAGGATGGCCGCGCGTTCGACGCCCGAGCGCTTGGGCCCCGCCGGCGCCGCCGGCTTCTTCTCGGCGGCCGGCTTCGGCGCGCCACCTTTCGCACCGCTCTTGGCAGCGGCACTTTTTTTGGCCGCAGGTTCAGCCATCGGTCGACACCCAGGTCTTCACGACCTGCGCGACTCGCTTCGGATCCTGTGAAACCAGGCCGCGCGCCTGCGCGACCTGTTGTTCGTACGCGAGCCCGGGCGCTTCCCCGGCGCCGCCGGCGGCAGCGCCGCCAGCCCCACCGCCGCCGAGGAACAGCGGCTGCTGACGCGCCTGAGTCAGCAGACCTTTGGTCAACGGCTTCAGCACGCTGAAGATGATGATCAGCAATACGATGACGCCGCCTAACAACTTGGCGAGGTCCTGTACCCAGGCCTTCTCCCAGAACGGCTGCGACTCGAGTTCGCCCTCGGGCACGACGGCTACGCCTGCGAAGGAGGAATTGACCACGTTCACGGTATCGCCGCGCGTGGGGTCGAAACCCACGGCGTCCTTGACCAGCGCGGTGACGCGCTCGATCTGATCGGCCGGCAAGGGGCTTTCGGTCACCTTGCCATCGGCAGCGGTGGTGCGCAGGTTGTCGATCAGCACGGCCACGGACAGGCGCGTGACCCTGCCCGCAGGAGTGCGCGTATAGGCCATCGTGCGGTCGATTTCGTAGTTGCGCGTCGACTGCTTGGATTTCGAATCCGGGCCGGTCACTTCTTCAGTGCCGCCGGCGTTGTTAGGCGTCGCACCGGCCGCGCCAGCGGCGGCCGGCTGTCCAGACTGGGCAACGGTGGGCGTTGCACCGGGTGGCAGTGCCACACCGGGCTGCGGCGGTTGATTGGTGAGCGCGCCGGGCACACCGCCCGCGCCGCTGCCGCCATTCTTCGCCGCCTCTTCGGTCGTGGATTCGCTGCGCACCACCTGGCTCTGCGGGTTGTACTGCTCGCGTGTCTGTTCGGTGGTCGCCATATCGACCTGCGCCACGACCTGCGCGCGCACGCGGCCCGGGCCGACCAGCGGGGTGATCAGTTCCTGGATCCGGTTTGCATAGGATTCTTCGAGGCGGTGCGCAAACTCGAACATCTTGTCGCGCATCCCCCGGTCGCTGTCACCGTCGGGCGCGGACAGCAGGCGCCCGGCCTGATCCACCACCGTGACCTGCGCCGCCGACATGTCGGGAATGCTGGACGCCACGAGGTTTGCAATCGACTGGACCTGTTCGTCATCGAGACGACGGCCGGCCTTCAGCTGGAGGAACACGGAAGCCGAACCGGGCCGGCGATCGCTCACGAACGCGGACTGCCGCGCCATCGCCAGGTGGACGCGCGCGCCTTGCACGTTCTGCAGTGACGCGATCGTGCGGGCCAATTCGGTTTCCAACGCGTGCTGGTAGCGCGCGTTCTCCATGAACTGGCTGACGCCGAAGCCCGGGTCCTTCGTCATGGCGTTCACGCCGCCGCCGCTTTCGGGCAGGCCCTGCGCCGCGAGCTTGAGCCGCGCGGAGGCCAGTTGCTCGGCCGGCACGCTGACGGAGTTGCCGCCGCCTTCGAGCTTGTAGGGAATGCGCGCGCTGTCGAGCGCCTGGGTGATCTGCGCCGCTTCTTCGGGCGCGAGATTGGCATACAGCAGGCTGTAGGTAGGGCCGATCGCCCACAACATGACGCCTACCCCGACTGCAATCGCCGCGGCCACGCCGACCAGCAACAGGAGGGGCTTCAATCCGCTCGCGATACGCGGCACGGCACCTGTCATTTCTCCAGCCATCGACTGATTCCTCTCTCGTCGTCTCTATGGCCGTCTTACAACGGCATGTTCATGATTTCGCGGTACGCATCGACGAACTTGTTGCGCACCTCGGCCAACGCGCGAAACGACACGTTGGCCTTCTGCATCTCGAGCATCACCTGCGGCAATTCGACACCCGGCACGCCCTTTTCGAACTGCGTGGCAAGCGTGTTGGCCTTGAACTGCGTTTCATTGACCTTCTCGATGCCCTGCTTGAGCAGGTTCGCGAAGCCGTTGTCGATCCCGTTCGGCGCGGTCGGTGCAGCACCGCCCATTCCGCCAATGGCACCACCCTTGGCGGCGCCGGCGATGCTGCGGATCTGCGCGAGAACCCGATCGATTTCCATCTGGCTCATGGGAGGTCTCCGTCAGGCTGGTTTGTCAGGCCGCCGGCACATCGACGCCGGTGCTACGGATGCGCGCCAGCTTGTAGCGCAAGGTGCGCGGACTGATGCCCAACTTCTCCGCCACTTCGCGGCGACTGCCGTGCGCGGTGCGCAGCGCCTCGAGGATGACGTCGCGTTCGGCGCGCTCACGCGTCTGCTGCAACATCGGCGATTCATTGGCGCCGATGTCGATGTGTGTCGGCTGCTTCTCGAACAGGATGTGTTCGGCTTCGATGACGTCGCCTTCGTTGAGCACCAGGGCGCGCTGCAGCAGGTTGTCGAGCTCGCGCACGTTGCCGGGCCAGGTATAGGTCAGCAGCAGGTGCGCAACGTCGGCCGACAGCGCGGGAATGCGCTTGCCGGTGCGGGCGCGCTGCGCCAGCAGGTGGGTCGCCAGCGGCAGGATGTCGTCACGGCGGTCGCGCAGCGGCGCGAGGGCCAGCGGGAATACGTTGAGGCGGTAGTAGAGATCCTCGCGGAAACGGCCGGCGGCGACTTCCCCGCGCAGGTTGCGATTGGTGGTGGCGAGCACGCGCACGTCGAGCGCCAGCGCCTCGGTGCCGCCGATGCGTTCCACCTCGCGCTCCTGCAGCACGCGCAGTAGTTTGGCCTGCAGCGACAGCGGCATCTCGGTGATTTCATCGAGCAGCAGCGTGCCGCCCTGGGCCTGTTCGAATTTGCCCGCATGCGCGGCGTGCGCGCCGGTGAACGAGCCGCGCTCGTAGCCGAACAGCATGGCTTCGAGCATGTTCTCGGGGATGGCGGCGCAATTCACCGCGACGAAGTTGGCCTTCGCGCGCGGGCTCGCGCGGTGTATGAGTCGCGCCAGCACTTCCTTGCCGGTGCCGGATTCGCCGACGATCAGCACGGTGCAGTCGGTGGCGGCTACGCGGCGTGCGAGATCCAGGATCAGTAGCGACGACGCATCGACCGCAACCGGTTCCAGGGATTCGCTCAAGTTCATGTCAGTGCCCATCTCGAAACCTCAACTCGTTCGGCCGAAGGCGGCCAACGATTGCAGTTGCAAGAGCTGTGCCCGCCGGATCGCGTGACGGGCTTCACAGGAAAGTCGGCGTTTTGACGTTCGCTCGACGCGCTGAAGGGGGCATTTCGAATTTTCGCCCCGCAATCTGCGCAAGCGAATCTCTCAGCGGCAATTTCTCGCCGCGTCGAACAGCGAGGACATTACGCGTGTTCGATCTCTTGCGAGCCGGCCATGCCGAGCTTGCGCAGCTTCTCTACCAGCGTCGTGCGGCGCAGCGACAGCAGGCGCGCGGCGTGCGCGACGGTGCCGCCCGAACGCTGCAGCGCCTGGCTGATGAGCGAGCGTTCAATCACCATGAGATGCGCGCGCAGATCGACGCCCTGATCGGGCAGACGCGTGATCGAATCCTGCTCGCCGGCCCACAGGGACGCCGGCAACACGGGTTCGGATTCACCTTCTTCGCAGCCCGCCATCGAGGCGAGCAGCTGCGGAATTTCCGCGGTCAATGTTGCCTGCGCGAGCGGCGCGGTCCAGTCCGTGGGACGGTAACGCGCCGGCAGATCGCCGATTCCAACCGGCCGGTCCGGGCAGAGGATCGCCAAGCGCTCGATGAGGTTCGACAGCTCGCGAATGTTGCCCGGCCAGCTGTAACCGGCCAGCGCCTCGAACGTCTCTGGCAGCAGGCGCAACGGCGAACGGCCACGGCGCGCGGCGACGGCGATGAAGTCGTGGATGAGCGCCGGCAGATCTTCGAGGCGCGCCGACAGTGCGGGCATCTCGATGGGGAATACGTTCAGGCGATAGAACAGGTCGCCGCGGAAGGTGCCGCGCACGATGGATTCTTCAAGGTTGCGGTGCGTGGCGGCGATGATTCGCACGTCGCACTCGCTCGACACATTGCTGCCGACGCGTTCGAAGATGCGTTCCTGCAAGACCCGCAGCAGCTTCACCTGCATGGACAGGCTCATGTCGCCGATCTCATCGAGGAACAGGGTGCCGCCCTCGGCGATCTCGAATCGGCCCTTGCGGGTCGTGATGGCGCCCGTGAAGGAGCCCTTCTCGTGACCAAACAATTCCGATTCGAGCAGCTCGGCGGGAATGGCGCCGCAGTTGACGGCAACGAAAGGACGCAGGCGGCGCGGACTCATCGCGTGGATGGCGCGCGCGCAGATCTCCTTTCCCGTACCGGATTCCCCTAGAATCAAGACCGTCGAATCGTACGGCGACACCTGCTGAATCAGCCGGTTCACGGCTGCAATCGCAGGAGACGCTCCGGTAGGCAGCTGAACACCGTCAATGGCGTTCGCACCCAGGTTTATTTCTGCATTGCGCCCGGCTCCATCGCCTGGCGCATTGATGCATTCGACTCGTTGCACGCTCTCTCCTCTCTCGCGAGTATCTTGGCGGTATCGGGCCCGGCAAAAACGTGATGCGCCGTGCATCTTCGCAGATCGAGGAGCGGCGTCCCCTAACAACTTGCCGCGGTTCGTGCGAGCGCGTGCGCTCGCAGGGGGAATCCCTTAGTGAAAAACACTTAGATATCTTTCAAGCGCGCTTCGGACGGCGCGCGTCGGCAATTTTTCGCCGGTGCCGGCGAAACACCAGCTTCTCGATGTGATCTGCAACCACTTCGCCTAACACGGTGAAGCGCGCGCGCGCTTCGCCGGGGCCGCTCGTCGCGACGATCTGCGCCGGCAGATTGAGCGGCTGGACCACGATGTCGCGAATGCCGACTTCGAGAATGCCGTGACTTCCGACCGCCGGCGCGGTCTCGGTCTTCCAGGTCGCGCCCATTGAATTGAGCCTGATGGCGACGGGTCCGACGCGGGTGTGGCTCTGCGCCAGCAGTTGCCCGGCCAGGTCGAGCAGCAGGTTGAGCTTGAAGTCGAGCCGCATGAGGTCGGCGGAGTGCGGAGATTCGTCGTCCTTCTCGGTGAGCCCGTACTCCTCGAGCGCATCGCAGGCCTGCAGCACGCGCAGGTTGCGCTCCGCGAGGCTGCCCGCGGTCACCTCGTCGATTTGCTTGTCGTGCGGCACCCAGCGCACGGGCAGCAGGTCCTCGTAGGCGAGTTTCTCGAACAGAACGGTGGTGTCGGCCGGGTCGATCATGGGCGGAGTCTATCGGGGACAGATTTATTTATCGATGATGCGCGCGCCGCGTCAATCCCCGCCGACCCGGGCCTGCCTGCGCCGAACAAATCGTCGCTAGATAAATCTGTCCCCGCTAACTGCGCTGCGCGGTACGTCGACCGGTCGTCATCGCATCGACCGCGAGCTCGGACTCGTGCGTCGCCTGCTCGAGGGCCAGCAGGCAGCGGCGGCCATCGGCATCGAGATACATGCGCTTCATGAGGATCAGCAGCTCGCGCCGCTCTTCCATCGCTTCGTCCACCCTGCCCCAGCGCTGCTGCATGAGGTGACGGCCAAGCTCGCGCGTACAGCCGAGCACTGCGGCCGCGACGCGCCGCCACTCGGGTGCGCCGCCGGTGACGCCGGCAGGACGCAGCGACGAGGCGACCAGCCGCAGGGCCGGCCGGCGCGCGCTCGAAGAGATATCGATACTGCTCACGGGCGGCTCTGGGCGGGCAGCGCCAGCCAGGCGGCGCGAACTTCGCCGAGCAGCCGGCTCACTTCGTCGAGCCACTCGGGTTTGTTAGACGCATTCGCCTGCATGAGGCGCACGCACATGTAATCGTAGAGCGCGTCGAGGTTGTTGGAGATGTCCCCGCCGGCCTTGAAGTTGAGGCTGTTGCGCAGCTCGTCGATGATCGCCACCGCGCGATGCAGCAGCGGTCCCTTCTCGGCGCCACCGCCGTTGCGCATGATGCCGCGCGCGGTCGCGATGCGCTCGAGAGCGCCGTCCATCAGCATGACGATGAGCCGGTGCGGATCCGACGCGGCGACACCCGTGTGCACGGACGTGCTGCGATAGGCGGCGAGATTTGCGGCGTTCTGCGGAAAGGCCATCGACATGTGCTCCAGTGTTACCCGAGGAGCTTAACGGCCCGGAACAGTCGGACTTGAGAGTCGGACGTTAGCTCGAACCGCCGATTTTCGAGATGCTCGAGAGCTGCTGCGTGAGGAAAGTCGACTGGTTCTGCAGGTTCGACAGCAGGCTGTCAAGCGCCGTGAACTGCTTGCGATAGCGCGACTCGACTACCAGCATGCGCGCCTCGAGATCGGCCTGCTGCTTCTGCAGCGCGATGCTCTTCGTGTTCAGGCTCTTGGTGCGGACGTCGAGCTCGGCACCGGTGGCCAGGCGCGGCGCGATCGCATTCGAAAGCCGCGCGGCGACGCCGTTCTCCGCGCCGAACAGCTTTGCGACCTCATCGTAGTTAGAGTCGAGCGCGGCACCGAGCTTGGCGCCGTCGAGCGTCAGCGTACCGTCCTTCTGCGTCGTGATGCCGATGCTGGCGAGCGTGCGGAACACCCCGGAGCCGCCATTGACGTCGGTGAGCTTGTTGCGCAGGTCGGATTCGATACTGCGCAGCAGCGCATCGCCGAGCAGCGGACCCGCCTTCTTGGTCGTGGGTTCGTAACTGCGCAGCCCGGCAATGGTCTTTTCCATCGAGTTGTACTGCTCGACGAAAGTCTTGATGCGCGCGGTCACGGCCGTCTTGTCGGTCGCAACCGTGAGGGTATGGATCTCGCCCTCGTCTGCCTTGGCCAGGTTGAGCGTGATTCCGTCGATCACGTCCGTGACCAGGTTCGTCGGGCTGCTCTTGGTAAAACCCGCGACCGCGACGACGGAATCCTGCGCGGGACGTCCCTCGGTGTAGTGCGTGAGCAGGCTTGGGTTGTATTCGAGGCTCGAAAGGCCGCCGTTACCGCCGGACTGCGCGACCGTGATGGCGTTGGCCGCGCCGGACGCAGTGCCGGACAGCACCAGGTGTGCGCCGTCGCTGGCGTTGATGATCGTGGCGCGGACGTAATCTTTGTTGTCCGCCGCCTGGTTGATCGCGTCGCGAATGCCCGCGACCGTATTGTGTTGTGCGTCGACCGCGACCTGGAAGGTCTTGTCGCCAACCGTGAAGGTCAGCGTGCCGGTGCCGACGGCCTGGCCTGCACCCGTTGCGAATTCCTTCGACTTGATCTGGTGCGCGCTCGCGACCTTCAGCACTTCGATGTCGTAAACGCCCGCGGCCGCGGTCGAACTGGCGGTGGCGGTGAAAATTTCCGGCTTGTCGGAGGTCGCGGTACGACCCATGAACGCATCGAGCGTCTTCAGTTGGTCGAGCGCCGCGTTGAAACCGCCGAGGGCGCCTTTCAGGTTGGCAAGGGCGGAGATCGTGGTCACCGTGCTCGTCTGAGCACGCGTGATCTGCGCCTGGGGTGCCTGCTTCTCAGCGGCAACGAGCTGGGTCACAAGGCCGTTGATATCCAGCCCCGATCCCAGTCCCGGTGAACTCAGTCCTGCCATGTCGTCCTTTTTCCGTCGGTCCTCACGCGCGTTCGTCGACTAACGCACTCAGACCGTCTTCGATGCGCTGCGCGAGCTGCAGGGCTTGCTCGCCGGGAACCTGGCGAATCACTTCCCCTGTCGTCGCGTCCAGCACACTCACAATTGTTCTGCCGCTCCCGGGATCGACCCGGAAGTTGATCGTCCTGCCGATACTGCGCAGGAACGAGTCGATCTGTTTCGTGACCGACTCGATTTTCGGAACTTCGATCGGCGGCGCCGGCTTGGCCTCCTTGTGAGGCTTTTCGACTGCCACCGTCAACTGGGGCATCTGCACTGCCGGACGGTCTTCGATCACCGTAGTCGGCCGAGCCATTTTCATCCCAGTCTCTTTTGCCATTTCTCCAATCTTCATGACCGCACCTCAGCGAATCACCCGGCCTGCAGCTCCCGAGGGTTCGGACGGGCGATGTGGGACTAGCTACCCATCACCGCCCGCCCTGTGCACTCAGACTGTTCCGAATGTCTGCCCGGATGTCACCTCATTGCTTAACGCAGCAGCGAGAGCACGTTCTGCGGAATCGCATTCGCCTGAGCCAGAATCGCCGTGCCGGCCTGCTGCAGGATCTGCGCGCGGGTCAGTGAAGCGGTTTCCGCCGCGAAGTCCGCATCCAGGATGCGGCTGCGCGCGGCGCTCAGGTTCTCAGCGGTCGTCGTCAGGTTGGCGACGGTCGAAGAGAAGCGGTTCTGCACGGCGCCGAGATCGGCGCGGATGCTGGTGACCTGCGACAGGGCACCGTCGAGCACGGCAATCGCCGCGTTCGCACCCTCCACAGTCGAGATGTTCACCGTGTCGAGACGCGTCAATGCCGGAGCGGCAGCGCCGAGTCCACCGAAGGCGAGGTCGGCACCGCCCAAAGTGAAGTTCGCAGCCGAGCTCAGCGTCAACGTGCCGCGCGTGGTGATGCCCGTGTTGGCCGTGTAGCCAGCATCGACACCCGAGGTGAGCGCGCTTTCCGTGATGGCCGCGGTCGTACCGCCGCCAATGATGCCCGCGTCGTTGTAGTACGCGGCCAGGTTGGCGCCGACCGCGCCCAACTGGTCTTGCGTCAGGATGACCGCAGCGCCCGCACCGGTAGCCACCAGCGAGGTGTTGCCGGCCGTGTACTGGGCCTGGATCGCGGTGCGCAGTGCGCCGCCAACCACTGTCGCGGCGTCGGTGTTAGCCGCAACCACTGCCACGTTGCCCGCGGTGACGTTCGCCGCCGCCGTGACAAACTGGTACGTGAGGCCGCCGATGACCACGGTGTCGCCGGCCGAAAGCTGGCCGGAAACAGCACCGGTCGCAGCGAACGCGCCGGCAACCGTGATCGTGAACGTGTCGTGGCCGGACGGCAAAGTGCCGTTGGTCACGTTGAGGCCCGTGGCGTTGTAGATCGCGCCAGCGCCGTCGCCGTTGTTGGAACCCGAAGTCAACGCAATGTTGCGTCCATCGGAGGTCGAGAGAGTCAGGCGACCCGTGCTCGCATCCGCGATCGCACTGACACCCGTCTGGTTCGTCACTGCGTTGATGGCGGTCGCGGCACTGCGACCCTGGGTCACGGCACTCGCGCTGCTGGCGATGGCGCCGACAGCGACACCGTTGATCACCAGCTCGCCGTTGGCGAGGCTGGTACGCGCGATCGGGGAAGCACCCTGCAACGAGTTCGCAGCAGTGGCGCTGACGCCGGTCTGGTTGGTCTTGGAGTTGATCGCCGTGGCTTTCGCCGTGGCGCTGTCACCCGTGACACCAGCGGCGCTGGTGGGGGCCGACACACCGACTTCCACACCGTTGATCGTGAAGCCGGCGCCGTCGAAGGCGGCCGAAGTCACGGCGGTGCTGGTCGCCTGGTAGGCGCCTAACAGGTTCGTGGTGGCACCCGTGATACCAAACGAGATCGTCTGGTTCGCGTTGGCACCGACCTGGAACTGCGCCTGCGAGAACGTGCCGTCGAGGATGTTCTGGCCGTTGAACTGCGTGGTCAGGCCGTTGCGCTGAATTTCCTGCAGAAGCTGGGCGGCTTCGGCATTGAGCGCCGCACGGTCGGAGGCCGAGTTCGTGCTGTTGGCGGACTGGATCGCCAGTTCGCGAATACGCTGCAGGGCGTTGCCGGTTTCACCGAGCGCGCCTTCTGCAGTCTGGGCAAGGGAGATACCGTCGTTGGCATTGCGGACCGCCTGGTTCAGACCACGAATCTGCGTGGTGAACCGCTCGGAGATCGCGAGACCCGCGGCGTCGTCCTTGGCGCTGTTGATGCGCAGGCCCGAAGAGAGACGCTGCAAGGCCGTCGCCAACTGGCCCTGTGATGTCGTGAGGTTGCGCTGAGCATTCAGCGACGCCACGTTAGTGTTGATGACTTGAGGCATTGAAACGACTCCTGAAAATGTGGGCCGGTTTGCTAGGGGCGCACCGGCAGGTTGCTCGTGACCTGTATCGGTGGGCCCGGGGCGAACTTAAGAGCGGCAGTTGTCTTCCGGCGATTTTGTGAGGCGAATCAAGGATTTTCTCAAAAGGGCTAAAGGTGGCTGCGGACCGGCTTTAGTGCCATCCGCGAAAAAAACTACAAATAATCGAACAACGAGAGCTGCGAGATCTTGGTGTAGGCCTGCTGGGCCGCCTGCAATCCCGCGTATTCCTGGTTGAGCCGGCTGAGGGCCTCGGCGTAGTCCACGTCGCGCAGGTCCGACAGCAGCTCCTCCAGGTCGATGGACTCGACCTCGCGCGCGTTCGCCGCGTTGTCGATGGCCGACAGGCGCGTGCCCACTTCGGAACGAACCGACAGGACGCGATCGAGGCTCTGGTCGAGATCCGCGATGCTGGCGCCGATCTGCTGCTGGAACACCGCCTTGTCGCTCGGCAAGCCGGTGCCCGCGGTCAGGGTCGCGATCAGGTCGTCCAGCACCGTGAACATGTCGGTGTCCTGTGCGGCCTCAATGGCGAAGCTGTCGCCGGTGGCCGGCGCGCCCGTCACCGTGACGCGCGCGCCGAGAAACTGAATCGTCTGGCCGGACGCAAAGCCGCTGCCGGTCGCCACCTGCACGGGGGTCGGCGTGGTGTCGTCCTCGACCACCCAATCGGTGGCGCTGGTGAAACGCAGCGTGTAGTTGCCAGGCACCCAGGCGGCCGGGTCGACCACCGTGCCGACATCGATGGTGCCCGAGCCTAAGTTGGCCGCGGCCACCGCCGTGCGAAACGTGCCGTTTGCCTGGCGGATGTCCATGAACACTTCGGTGCCCGGGTGCCCGTCGGCGATGGCCTGGCTGCCACTCACCCGCAGGAAGCGGGTAGTTTGATCGCCGACGTAGTTCACGCCGGTGGTGCCGCGCGCGAACGGCTTCGTGGCGGTCGAGGTGCCGGCGAACAGGTACTCGCCGTTGCCATCGTCGCGGTTGGAGATGTCGACCAGCTCGCCCACGAGCTGGCGCAACTCCGTCGCCAGCATGTTGCGCTCGCTCTGCCCGAGCGTCGAGTTGGCGCCCTCGAGCGCGAGTTCGCGCGTCCGCTGCAGCAGCAGCGTGACGTCGGTCAGCGACTGCTCCTCGTAGCTCAGGCGGCTCTGGATGATGTTGGAATTGCGTTCGAACTGGGCATTGTCGGCCACGGTGCGATCGAGCGCCGCGGCGCGGGTTGCCGCGATCGGATCCTCGGCCGCCGTCTGAAAGCGTTTGCCGCTCGTGACCTGGGTCTGCGTGCGCGCCAGGCGCGTCTGCTGCTGCAGGATCGCATCGATGCTGGTGCGGTGGATGGCGGCGGTGGATAGACGCACGTTATCTCCTCACCGCGTTCAGCAGCGAATCGAACAGATTGGATGCGGTGGCGATGATCTGTGCCGCCGCCTGGTAGGCCTGCTGGTAACGCAACATGGCCGCGGCTTCCTCGTCGAGATTGACGCCGGACACGCTGTCGCGCGCATCCAGATCGTCGGAATTCACGGCGGCTTCAGCGTCACGGTTCACCTGCGCGGTGCGCGTCTGCAGGCCGACGTCGGCCGTCAGCCGCTCGACGGCGTTGGCCACCGACACCGTGCCGCCTTCGAGCACGCCGGCGCCGAGGGCGTCCGCCAGTGCGAACACGTTGCGATTGTCGCCAGTGGCTCCGGCATTGCTGCGCACCGTGAAAGTGTCGCCGGCCGCCGGAGCGCCGCTGATCTGCACGCGCCAGCCGTTGGCGTCGATGTTGGAGCCGGCGGTGAAGGTCTGCACCGGGCCGCCATTGATCGTGTACTGCGTCGGCGACGTGAACACGATGTTGGCGGTGGTCAACAACTGCGCGTTCGCCACGTTGAGCACTTCGCCCGGGCTGATCGTGCCGCTGCCGGAATTGCCGGTCGCCGCCGCGCCGCGGATGGGCGCTGCCGCCGCGATCCGCGTCGGATCAGTGATCGCGACGCCGAACCCGCGCACGGCGTCGCGCGTGGGATGAATGATGTACTGATCGCCGCTCGCACTGCCTGCGCCGACCACGATCGACAGGCCGTCGGCGAGAATGGGATCCGCAATCGTGCCCGCGCCGGTGAAGGTGACCGGAGCGCCGCTATCCTGGCGGCGCAGCGTGTAACCGCTGCCGGTGTTCGACAAAATGTAGTCGCCGCCCGTGATGGCGCCGATGTTGGTGCGCGTCGCCGTCAACACGGCGGTGCCGGTGTTGGTGGTGACATCCGTGGTGCCGACACCGCCGACGTTGAAAAAATCGCCGCCGAGCGCGCCACTGAGGTCCATACCCTCGCGATGCTGGGCGTTGACCTGGTTTGCGATGGCGAGGCTGATGCGGCCGAGTTCGTTGCGCGCCGGTTCGAGCATTTCGCGGCGCCAGTCGAGCAGTCCGCCGAGCGTGCCGCCCGATACGCCGCGGGAAATGTCCACGGTGCCGGCGGCGGTCTTGAGCGCGAACTGCGTGCGCTCCGGATCGAACGGATCGGTGACCGTGGTGATCTCCGATGACGTGGTGCCGAGCACCAGCGGCTGGCCGTTGCCGATGAATACGTTGATCGTGCCGACGCCTTCGGCAACCGTAGTCACGCTGACCTTGCTTGCGATCTGGTCGATCAGGCGATCGCGCTCGTCGAGCAGATCGTTTGGTGCCTGGCCGGTATTTTGCGTGCCGACGGTGATCTCGCCATTCAGGCGCGCGATGCCCTGCGCGAGCAGCGTCACTTCCCGGGCTTCGCCGGCGAAACGGGTGTCGATGTCGGCCGACATTTCGCGCAGGCGCTTGTCGTAGTCCTGCAGGCGCTGCGCGAGCGCGCGGCCCTGCGAGAGCAGCACCTGGCGTGCGGAATTGGAACTGGGTGTGCTCGAGACTTCGCTGAGCGCGTCGGTGTAGGACTGCAACGAGGTCGACAGGCCATTGGTCGTGTCGCCCAGCATGTTGTCGAGCCGCTCGGCCTGCGTGGCGAACGCATCGAGCCGGGCGAGATTGCCGCTGCTGTCGCGCGCCTGCGCCGTGAGGAACTGGTCGTATATGCGGCGCACCTGGCTCACGTCGACGCCATTGCCGATCCAGCTCGCGCCGAACACCGAAGGCTGACGCGTCTGGAATTCCACGCGCTGCCGGCTGTAGCCGGGCGTGGAAACGTTCGCGATGTTGTGGGCCGTCGTGTCCAGCGCGCGTTGCAGCGCACGTAGACTGGATAGGCCGGTCCCCAGCATGTCAGGCATGTGTCTTCCTTACGATTGCTCTGTTATCGGCTTGGGCTCAGCTGCCTTGAGACTTGCCTTGAGCGAAGCGGCAAGCGGTTGCCGCATTCCCAACTGCTCCGCCACTGACACGAGTTTGTTTGCATAATCCGGATCGGTTGCGTAACCGCCGCGTTGCAATGCATTCGCAAACGCGCGCACGTCGGTGCCGGTGTTCAACGCCGCCGAGTAACGCGGGTTGTCGCGTAAGAGAGAGACGTAATCCTTGACACTACCTTCCGCCGACTCGTAGGCGCGGAAGCGCGCGTTCTCGCTTCCGGCGACGCCTGCGTCGAACTCGACCGTCGTCGCGTTCACGGCGGGACCGCGCCAGCTTCCACCGGCCTTGATGCCGAACAGATTGTTGCTGCCGCCCGTGGCATCGGCCGGCTGCGAGGTGCCCCAGCCGGTCTCGAGCGCCGCCTGCGCGACGATCGCGCGCGGATCGACACCGAGTTCACGCGCGGCCGCGGAGGCTTGCGGCAGCAGCTTTTCGATGAACTGCTGTTTGGTTGCGTCCGTCACGGGTAATGCTTTCTCCGCGCCCGGCACGGCGAGATCCTCGGCGGACTTCATGTTCTCGCCATGGCTCAGCTGGCGGATCAGCAGATCCGCGAGCCCGAGTCCCTTGCCCTGCGACATTTCCACCGCGAGCTGGTCGTCCATCATGTCCTGGTACATGTCGGCCTGGTCGCTGCCGAACAGCGGATCGCCGAAACTCGCCTTGCGCATGCTGCTCAGCATCATCTTGGTGAAGATGCTTTCGAACTGGCGCGCAACTTCACGCAGCGCGCCGGGGTCGTCGGCGCGCGCGCTCTTGCGCAGCGCGGAGAAATGCTTGAAGTCGTTGGCATCGACCTTGGAATCCGGCCGCACGGCTCCGCGCAGCGGATCGATGGAAGCCTGTGGGCCGATTGAAATCGCCATCACGCGTCCTAGATGACGATGAGCTCGGCGCGCAGTGCGCCGGACTCCTTGAGGGCTTCGAGAATGGCGACCAGGTCGCCGGGAGCGGCGCCCACCTGGTTCACGGCGCGCACGATGTCGTTGAGGTCGACACCCGCGTCGAACACGAACATGCGCGCCACGGGTTGCTGCACCGTGATCCCGCTCTGCGGCACCACCACGGTCTGGCCTTGGGCGAACTCGTTCGGCTGGCTGACCGCGGCGCGCTCGGTGATGGTCACCGAGAGTGAGCCATGCGCGACGGCCGCCGGCATGACCCGCACGTGCGAGCCGATGACCACGGTGCCGGTGCGCGAATTGATGATGACACGCGCCGGCGCATCGCCCGGTTCGATCTCGATCGCTTCGAGCGTGGAGAGATAAGCGGTGCGCTGATTCGAGTCCGCGGGCGCGGCGACCTTGACCGACACGCTGTCCATCGACTGGGCGGTTCCCTCGCCTAACAACTTGTTGATGCCTTCGGTCAGGCGCGCCGAGGTGGTGAAGTCCGGCACGTGCAGGTTGAGGACCACGAAAGGCTCGGCGGTGAAGCCGTTGGGCACCGCGCGCTCCACCGTCGCGCCATTCGGAATTCGGCCGGCCGAGGGGACGTTGACCACGATGCGCGAGCCATCCTGTCCGGAAATACCGAAGCCGGAGACCACGAGATTGCCTTGTGCGATGGCATAGACCTCGCCATCGACCCCGCGCAGCGGCGTCATGATCAAAGTACCGCCGCGCAGCGACTTGGCGTTGCCGATCGACGAGACGGTGATGTCGATCTGTTGACCGGGCTTGGAGAACGCGGGCAGATCGGCGTTTACGGTGACCGCGGCCACGTTCTTCAGCTGGGGATTCGTATTGGCCGGAATGGTGACGCCGAAACGCACCAGCATGTTCTTGATGCTCTGGATGGTGAACGGCGCCTGGCTGGTCTGATCGCCGGTGCCGTCGAGTCCGACCACCAGGCCGTAGCCCATGAGCTGGTTGGGGCGCACGCCCTGCACCGAGGCCAGGTCCTTGACGCGTTCGGCGTTGGCGGTCGCCGCCAGCAGCAACAGCAGCGCCGCGAGTACGGCGGCGCTCATATTGAGATGCTCGAAGCCGGGAAGTCGTAAACGGCGGCGCATGGGTTGGATCCTGTTCAGAACGGCGTCTTCGGTGAGGTGAAGAAGCGATACAGCCAGCCGGGCTTGGTGGCATTCGCCACGGTGCCCTGCCCGCCGTACGAGATGTATGCGTCCGCAACGCGGTACGAGATCACCGTGTTGTCGGGTGCGATGTCGCTCGGTCGCACGATGCCCTGCAGGCGCACGTATTCGCGGCCCGAGTTGATGGAGATCCACTTCTGCCCGCGCACCAGCAGGTTGCCGTTGGAGAAGCGTTTCGCGACCGTGACGGTGATGAAGCCGTCGAGTTTGTTGCTCTGCGCGGCCGCGCCGTTGCCCGCGAACTGCGATTCGTTGCCGATCGAGCCTTCGAGGATCGGCGTGCCGTTCATCGTGATGGGCCGGCCCGCGATGGTCGGACCCGTGAGCTCCGCCGACGTCGACTTGGTCGCGGTGGTCGTGGCTTTCTTTTCGGCCTCGGTATTCTCCGAGAGCGTGACGGTGAGCGTGTCGCCCACGTTGCGCGCGGTGACGTTGTTCCACAGCGACACGTCGGTGCCCTGCGCATAGATGGCGCCCGGCTCGGCTTTCGGCGCGTTGTCACCGACGTCAGGCCAGGTCGGCTCGAAATCGCGGCCGCCATCTTCCTGCAACACCGCGCAGCCGCCGAGCAGCACCGCCGTGGCGACGGCCAGGGCCAGCAGGGCTTCGCGCAAGAGAGATTCTTTCATGGTTAGTTAGAGCCGGTTCTTACAGTTGATTGTTGACGTATTCGAGCATCTGGTCGGCGGTCGAAATCGCCTTGGAGTTCATCTCGTAGGCGCGCTGCGTTTCGATCATGTTCACGAGCTCTTCGACCACGTTGACGTTCGAGGACTCGAAGAAGCCCTGCAGCGTGGTGCCGAGGCCGTTCTGGCCGGCGGTGCCGGTCTGCGCGGGGCCGCTGGCGACCGACTCGGCCAGCAGGTTCTGTCCCAGCGGCTCGAGGCCGGCCGGGTTGATGAAATCCGTGAGCTGGAGCTGGCCGATCTGCACCGGGGTGTCCTGGCCGCCGACGCGCGCGCTGACCACGCCATCGCGTCCGATCGTGACCGACTGCGTGCCGTCGGGAATCGAGATGCCCGGCTGCAGCACGTAGCCGCTCGAAGTCACCATCTGTCCCTGCGCGTTCAGCTGGAAGTTGCCATCGCGCGTATACGCCGTGCTGCCGTCGGGCATCTGGATCTGGAAAAAGCCGCGGCCTTCGATGGCCACGTCGAACGCATTGTCGGTCTGCGAAAAACCGCCCTGCGTGTAGATTTTTTCGGTGGCGACCACGCGCACACCCGAACCGAGGTGCAGGCCGGTCGGCGCCTGCGTGTCCTGCGAGGTCGAGCCGCCGACCTGGCGCAGGTTCTGGTACATCAGGTCCTCGAACACGGCCCGGCCCTTCTTGAAGCCCGCGGTGCTGACGTTGGCGAGGTTGTTGGAGGTGACCGCGAGCCGCGTCTGCTGCGCATCGAGTCCGGTCTTGGCTGCCCATAGTGCTGGATTCATTTCGAACTCCTGAAGTTAACCAAGACGCATGAGCTGCTGGGCAGCCTGCGCATTCTCTTCGGCGGTGCGGATGGCCTTGACCTGCATTTCGAAGTGCCGCGCGAGCTCGATCATGTTGACCATGGCCTCGGCGGCATTGACGTTGCTCGACTCGAGCACGCCTGAACCGATTTTCACGTCCGCATCGGCCGGCGCGGTGCTGCCGTCCTTCATGCGAAACAGTCCGTCGTCGCCGCGATCGATCTGATCGTTCGCCGGATTGACGAGCTTGACCCGCCCGATGGTCGACGTGGTCTGGGGCGTCTGCCCCTGTGCGACGATGGAAATCGATCCGTCGGCGGCAAAGAAGATGGATGAGTACGGTGGAATGACGATCGGGCCGCCGTCGCCGAGCACGGGCTGACCCGTGCCGGTGGTGAGTTGCCCGGTAGCATCGAGCTGCAGATCGCCGGCGCGCGTGTAGGCTTCTTTGCCGTCCGCGCCCTGCACTGCGATCCAGCCGGGACCGCTCACCGCGATGTCGAGATCCCGCCCGGTAGACTGCATTGAGCCCTGCTTGTGATCCCAGCCGTTGCTCGAGCTCTGCGTGTAGACGCGCGAGGCGAACCCCGACCCATCGACCGCGCGGCTCTGGAATGCGGCCAGGTCGGCACGAAAGCCGGTGGTGCTCGCGTTGGCGATATTGTGGTTGTTGACGGTCTGGGCGCGCATCGTTTCCTTTGCGCCGGACATCGCCACGTAGAGCATGCGATCCATGAGCTAGCTACCTTTATCCTCAGCGGATATTGATGATCGACTGCGTCACCTGGTCCGCGGTCGAGATCATCTGCGCGTTCGCCTGGAAGTTGCGCTGCGCGGTGATCATCTTCACGAGCTCTTCGGTGATGTCGACGTTGGACGCCTCGAGCGCGCCGGACTGCACGAGGCCAAAGCCGGAGTTGCCGGCCTGGCCGCGCAATGCCTGGCCCGACGCGAACGTTTCGGCCCATTGCGTGTTGCCGAGCTGCTGCAGGCCCTGCACGTTCGAGAAGTTGGCGATGGCGATCTGGCCGAGCGGCTGCGAGCGGCCGTTCGTGAAGCGCGCCTGCACGATGCCCGTCTCGTTGATGTCGATGCCGATGAGCCGGCCGGTGGTGAAGCCGTCCTGCGTGACCGAGTTGACCGCAAAGTTCGCGCCGAACTGCGTCGAGCGCGACAGGTCGACGGTGACCGCCATGTCGGCGGCGCCCGTGGCCGGCGTGTAGGTCGGGAAAGCCGCGAGACCGCCGGCCGGCGCCGTCAGCGCGCCGATATTCGAATACTGCAGCGTGATCGAGGCGCCGGGGACGCCGCCGTCGACGGCCGTGCCGTCGATGTACAGGCGCGTGTTCCACTCGTTGGGGTTGGCCGTCTTGTTGAAGTACAGCGTGCCCGTGTGGGCGGCGCCGAGCGAATCGAACAGCGTGAGCGAGGTCGCCTGGTTGAAGGTGTTCGGATCGTTTGGATCAAACGGTGTGACCGCGGGCGGAACGGCGCTCGCCGGAAGGTTGAGCACGTATTCCACTTCGCTGGTCGCCTGCGGCGCCGCGTCCGTGGTCTGCAGACGCAGATCCGAGAGACCGCCGGTGTTGAACCCGCCCGCGCCGAGCGGCGGATAGACCTGCAGGCGCTGCTGCGCGGAGTTCACGACGAAGCCGTTGCGATCCACCTGGAAGGCACCGGCACGCGAGTACGCCAACGCGCCCGAGTCGGACAGGATGAACAGGCCCTGTCCCGAGATGGCGAGATCGAGGTTCGAGTCGGTGAACTCGATGTTGCCCTGGGCGAACTGCTGCGCGACGTTGGAAACGCGCACACCGTTGCCGCTCGAGTTGGCCGACACGCCCTGCAGCGACACTGCGAACAGGTCGGCGAATTCGGCGCGCGAACCCTTGAAGCCGTTGGTCGCCGTGTTCGCCACGTTGTTGGCAGTGACGTTGAGGTCGGACTGGGCGGCGTTGAGGCCCGAGAGGGCTATACGGAATGGCATGTTTGACTCTCCTTGCTGAAACTGTTGTTAGAGGACGCGTTCAACGTCGCTCATCGGAATTTCTCCGAGCGTATCGGTATCGAGCAGCAGCGCGCCGGTGGCCGGATCGAGCGCCACGCTCGAGACGCTGGCGGCGATGCTCGTCTTGAGGGATTCGTTCTTGCCCGCCGCGTTGGCGAGGATCTCGACCTGGTAGGCGCCGGCGGCCACCGCCGTGCCCGCATCGTTGGTGCCATCCCACGCGAAGCCGCGCATGCCCGAGGTGGGATTGAGCGCTTCGGTCTTGATCGTGGCGCCGCTCGCGTCCTTGACCACGAGCTGCAGCGCCGTCGTGCCCTTGGGCACGTCGATCGCGCCGGCAATGCCGACCCGGTCCTCGCCGGGTTCCGGTAGATAGACCTGGTTGCCGGCGGCAACGACGGTGCGACCGATCATCGCGGCGCCGTCGAGCACCTGGTTGCCGCGCAATGAAGCGGTCAGGCTCGCGATCGAGGTGTTCATTTCCTTGAGCCCGGAGACCGAACTGAACTGCGCCAGCTGGCCCACGTACTGGGAAGGATCGAGCGGCTTGAAGGGATCCTGGTTCTTGAGCTGCGTGATCATCAACTGCAGGAAATCGTCCTGGCCGAGCTCGGTTTTCTGCGCGTTCTTCGCATTGGCCTCCTGCGCATTCGCAAGATCCTCCGCCGAGCGCTGTCGCACCATGGCGGCGTTGACGATGTCCATGTCGATTGGCATGCGAGTCTCCTATCAACCCTGACCGAGCCGCAGCGTCGCCAGCAGCAGATCTTTGGATGTGTTCATTACTTCGACGTTGTTCTGGTACGAACGCGAGGCGGAGATCATGTTGACCATCTCCTCGACCACGTTGACCGCCGGCGCGTACACGAAGCCCTTGGCGTCGGCGAGCGGATTGCCGGGTTCATAGCGTGCGTTCGCGGGCGCGGTGGATTCGTAGATGCCGCGCACCTTGACGGCAGGACCTGACTGCTCGCCGCCGCCCTGCATGGCAAGCGTGGCCCTGACCGCCTCGAAGATCGGATGGCGCGCCTTGTAAACACCAGCCGGCGTGCTCGCGACGCTGTCGGCGTTCGCCAGGTTGCTGGCGGTGGTGTTGAGTCGCACCGATTGCGCGGCCATGCCGGATCCGGCGATGTCGAATGCCTTGAATGAGGACATATCTGGCTACCCCTAACTGCCAAGAATGGCGGTCAGCAGACCGCGAAACTTGGAATTGAGAAATGTGAGCGTGGCCTGGTAACGCACCGCGTTCTCGGCGAACGCGGCCTGCTCGATCTGCGCATCGACGGTGTTGCCGTCGAGCGCCGGCGCGAGCGGCGTGCGGTACTTGAGATCGGGGTTCGTGGCCGCGTCGGCCGGGTTGGCGCCGCCGATGTGTCCCGGTTGAGTAGTCGAAAGCGAAACGCCGGCGGCGGGTTCACCCGCAGCGCGCGCCATGGCCTGGCGGAAATCGATGTCGCGGGCCTGGTAGCCCGGGGTGTCGGCATTCGCGAGATTGTTGGCGATCAATTCGCCGCGCCGCGCACGCACGTCGAGTGCGGCAGCGTGTACGCCAACATATTGATCGATGTTCATGGGCATGGGTCTACTCCTCGCGTCGGCGATCGGTCATCGCACGGGCACACGGGGAGCAAAGCAAGTCACGTGCCACGGAGGCTTTCGGGCTTCCGCAAGGCGGGTGACGAGGAATGGGACGTGGAAGTTGTGATGCGCCGCGCGCGGTGGCGGTCACACATTGCCGCCCGGCGGCCAGTCGCTTCCGGCGCGGGAGGCGCGCGCGTCGTAAAACCGTAACGGCCGCGTGCAAATTATCTTGAGCGCGCGGCCGGCATGGCACGTCGATTGCTAACTACAGGCCATGTCAGTCAATTTGTTGACCCTTTTCACGGTGACCGGCGCCGCACTGCTTGCCTCGGGCGCGAGCGCCCAGGCGATGCCCGTCGAAGACGGCGTGCAATCGCTGGTCCTGGTCCAGCGCGCTGCAGTATCGGCGCTGCGCCGGCAACTCGATCCTGCGTTGCTCAAGGTCGAGCTCTCCGCGGCAGATCTGGACGCGCGACTGCGCCTCGCCGCTTGCGGTGTGCCGCTCGATGCCAGCGCCGCGATGCCACGGGGCTCGCAAACCCGCGTGCTCGTGCGCGTAGCCTGCAAGTCGCCGGCGAACTGGAACGTAAACGTGCCGGTCGATATCCGCCGCGAGGCCACGCTGCTGGTATTGCGGCGGGCCATGGCGCGCGGCGAAACGATCGGCGCGGGGGATGTCAGCGTGCAAACCCGCGTCCTGGCCGGGCTCGCCTCGCCCTATGTGTCGCAGGTGGCGGAACTCTCCGGCCGCGTCACGCGCCGGCCCCTGGCCGAAGGCACCGCGGTGACCGCGGACGCCATGACCGCGGCACTCCTTATACATAGGGGCCAGAGTGTCACCCTTGCGGCCGTGACTGCGGGGATCGAAGTACGCGCACCGGGACTGGCAATGGGCGACGCTGCGGCGAATCAGCGCGTGCGCGTCCAGAACCTGAACTCACTAAAGATAGTGGAAGGTGTGGCCGACACCGACGGTGTGGTCCGGGTGAGCCCGTGAGCGAGAGATTCGGTCAAATGACCCGCCGCAAAAGCGCCAATTTTTCGTCGTGCCGCCTAAAGTTCCTCGTTTACAGGCCGTTACTGGCACGTAGACACCTTGGAGACTGACGATGGCGAACAAGATCAGCGGAATCGACGGACGTCCCGTGCAGGTGGGAGGCGGAGCCCCCGTCTCGCGCGCGCGCGATGCCACGTCGGAAGGCCGCAAGACCGAAACTTCGGGATCGGCTTCGAACATCGACGTCTCCGATACCGCCCGCACGCTGGCCGCCCTGGAAAATCAGATCTCCACGCTGCCGGTCGTGAATGAAAGCCGCGTCGACGCCGTGCGTCGCGCGATGGACGAAGGCCGCTACCACGTCGATCCGCAGCGCGTCGCCGACAAGATGCTGCGCTTCGAGGTCGACCTGCTCGCCACGATTCCTGCCCACAAGTAACACCGGGGTCTATTCGAAGTGGATGCGGCACTGACTCGCGACACCCTCCAGCGTTTGCTGGTCGAGGAAAATGGCGCCTTGAGTGAATTTGAAAGCCTGCTCGACCAGGAGCACGGCGCGCTGCGTTCGCGCGACATCGATGCGCTCGAGAAGCTGGCCGAATCGCGCCAGGCAAACGTCGTGCGGCTGCTGAAAATCGAGGACGAACGCCGCACACTCTGCAGCATGCTCGGCTTCGACATGGACTTGTCGGGACTCTCCAAACTCATCGCCTGGTGCGACCCCTCGCGCTCGCTCCTGAAGCGCTACGAGGAATGCGCCACGCGCGCGAAGAAGTGCCGCGAACTCAACGACCGCAACGGCATCCTGGTAGGCGCGCAGATCAAACGCGTCGAAGGGCTGCTGGGTGCCATGACGGGCACCGCGAACGAGCCGCGCAACTACGGCCCGCGCGGCCACACGAACGCATACTCAGCTTCCGCCGGCAACATGCTATCCGCCGAAGCCTGACGAACAGCTTGCTTGTTAGATGAACATAACGCGCCTCGGGCGCGTTTTTTTTCGCCTGCGGCAACTACCTCTTGACGTCCGGTTCCACGTGGAGCACCTTTTGCGCTCGTTAACCTAATAACAATAACGGTTCACACCTAACAACAATACATAAGAGACGCGGTTCAAATAATTGCCGTGCACCCGCGAAGCCCGTCACATTCGGCGGCTCAATCTGGCCACTTTGCCGCCGTAAACCTGTTCAGGACGCGTGGCATTTCGCGCGTCACCGAAACGCTGGCGGCAGCTTCGCGAGTTCGTGCACACCGACCGACGGTACTCCTCTCTCGCAAGTGCTCGTGCGCTGCCGCCGGCCCCGAATAAAGAAGGGGTTCGACCGACGATGGAAACGATGAAGCTCCGTGCGATTCAACAACCCGGCCACGCCGGCGAGTTGCTCGACAGCTTCATTCGCGTCGCGGGCCGCCTGCCGAGCGAATCGCATCCGCTGACCGAGCAACGTCAGCTGACGCCGTCGCTCGAGAAGCTCGCGCTGCGCGTCCTCGATGAAGGCCGCGTGTGGCGAGCCTGGACTGACGATCGCGCGATGTGGCTGTGGGCCTGCGAAGTGTCGCTGGCACGGTCGCGCGAACGGGGACTGCCGGTCATGGAAGTACGGCGCTACGACGAACAAGGAGCGATCGAAGACAGCGGCACCTGGGGCACCTGGGTGCGCGTACAAAACGACAATTGGCAGCGGTGTAACGAATGAACATGCGAAACCTCCTGGTGCTGTTGAGCCTCTCGACGTTGGCCGCCTGCGGTGGCGGCGGTGGTGGCGCGGGCGCGCCCGCCTCGGGCTCCGTGTCACAGCCTGCGAGCGCTCCGGCACCGACGCCCGCCGCGAACAATCCACCCGCCCCGGTGAATAGCGCCGACCTCACGCTGGCCGATCGCCTGTACAAGGGCGATGCGCGCACCCCGGCAGGCTTTGACATCGAATCGCGCCCCTCGAATGTCGTGGGCACGCTGAGCACCCGTCACCTGAAGAACACCGATCTCGCCAGCGGCAACCAGGCCATCAGCCGCACCTACGAAATGTGCACGAACGACATGGCCCAGGCTCTCGACTGGTCGGAGCGCCAGGCCACCTGGCAGGGTCAATATTCGGATCTCGTCGAAGTGAACAGCGATACGCGCATGTTCGAAGTCGTGCGCGTGCCGCGCGCCGACGTGACCGCGATGATTCGCCATCGCGTGTTCCGCTGCGACTACCTGGATCGCTCCGACACCGACCTGCGCTCGGACGTCGGCGCCGCCGGCAGCATGAACCAGCGCCCGCTGACTGCCGACGAGCTCAAGAAGCTGTCCGAGTACCTGTGGCAGTTCACCATCTTCAACAACTCGGACTACGCCGTCGACAGCAGCGCGAGCTCGGCCAGCGGTAATACGATCACGCAGACGATTCGCATGGGGCAGCTCGAGCGCGGGAGCGCCGGTGCGTGCGATACCGTCACGATCCGCGACTGGGTCCATTCGATGAACGCTTCCGATGGAACCCTGACGCGAACCCTGACGCAGGTGCGGTCGTTCAAGGTGAAGAGCACTTCGTCGGGTGTGGAGAGCTGCTCGGCGTGAGTAATAGTTTGAGCGTCGAGAGCTAAGAAGGCCGGCAACGGTCCGGATTCACGACGCTTCGCGAGCTCAGTCGGGCGCCCCTTCGGGGTGCCCAGCGGCACTCGGGCCGAGTGCGAACATTAGTCAGCGCATGGTGAGACAGAAAGATTCCGAGGAACTACTCGACTCGGCTGATCCGAGTGGCGCTGGCGCCCCCCAATGAGCTCGCGAAGCGTCGTGAATCCGGACCCTTGCCGGCCCTCTTCGTTCTGGCTCCTCTAACTAATTCTCACGCCGCGCAAGTCTCGACGCCCGCAGAAGCACCCGCCCCTCGAGCG